>Ga0206124_10000039_pt1 | contig 93254 bp, 90 predicted proteins | sample Helgoland_Spring_3_FD_148671 | JGI IMG/M metagenome (GOLD analysis project Ga0206124, IMG submission 148671) | Pelagic subsurface seawater microbial communities from Kabeltonne, Helgoland, North Sea - Helgoland_Spring_Bloom_20160321_2 | ecosystem: Environmental > Aquatic > Marine > Epipelagic ... | reverse complement strand
GAAAGTTATGCCCAGAAGGTATTGTCATTGAAAATCTTCCCAATGAGACAATATGCGAAGCTGCCTTAAGAAATGGTGTGAAGATTGAGCATGCATGTGAAATGTCGGCAGCATGCACAACATGTCATATAGTTGTGAGGAGAGGATTTGAGAGTCTTGATGAGGCTAGTGATATAGAAGAAGATTTATTAGACAAGGCATGGGGCTTAGAGCAAACATCAAGATTAAGCTGTCAAGCTATTCCAAAAGATCAAGACTTAGAGATAGAGGTACCTAAATACAATATAAACATGGTTTCAGAGAATCACTAATGAATAGTTTAGACTGGCTTAATACAAATGACATAGCTATAGAGCTATATGAAAAATTTCCTGGTATCGACCCTCAATGGATTAGCTTTCCAGATCTGCATAAAAAAATTTGTGAACTAGATAATTTTAATGGAGATCCTAAAGGTTCAAATGAAAAGATTCTCGAAGCTATTCAGATGTTATGGATAGAAGAATCTCTATAAGTCTCATATAATACTTAAAATTTTTTATAAGGAATCTAATATGGCAATTGAACGAACATTATCTATTATTAAACCCGATGCAGTTTCTAAAAACATTATTGGAAAAATAATTTCAAGATTTGAAGAAAATGGTCTTTATTTAGTGGCTGGTAAATTAATGCAACTTGATGATGAAATAGCATCAGGGTTTTATGCTGAGCATGAAGGCAGACCATTTTTTAATGATTTAAAAAAATTTATGACTTCAGGCCCGGTGTTTGTGCAAGTACTTGAAGGAGATGGAGCTATCATTAAAAATAGAGAATTAATGGGAAATACGAACCCTAAAGAAGCTGCTCCTGGAACTATTAGAGCAGACTTTGCCAATAGTATTGATGCAAATGCTGTTCATGGTTCTGATTCTGAAACAAGTGCAGCGAGGGAGATCAATTATTTTTTCAAAGATGAAGAAATAGTCTCTAAATAAATTTTGTTTGAGGTAAAGGTAAATCTTCTAGGTTATTCTCTTCAATCGTTAGAAGCTTTCTTTGAACAAATAGGTGAGCCAAAGTTTAGAGCGAAACAGCTTATTAAATGGGTTCATCAAAAAGGGGTTTTAGATTTTGACAAAATGTCAGACTTTAATAAATTGCTAAGGTCTAAACTTAAATCTGTAGCAGTTTTATTGCCACCAAAAATTGAGGAAAAACATACCTCACCTGAAGGGACGATAAAGTATTTGATTAAGCTTGAATCAGGTTCAATGGTTGAGATGGTAAGAATACCAGAGAAGAAAAGAATGACATTATGTATCTCATCTCAAGCTGGCTGCGCTCTTCAATGTACATTTTGTGCTACCGGAGCTCAGGGCTTTGATAAAAACCTAACTGCTGATGAAATAATCGGGCAACTTTGGCTCGCAAATTTTAATTGCGAAGATCAACCCTTAATAACTAATGTTGTTTTTATGGGAATGGGTGAGCCGCTACTTAATTTTTTTCCAGTAATAGAATCAGCCAAAATAATGAAAGAACAACTTGCCTATGGTCTTTCTAGAAAAAGAATTACAATTAGCACTTCTGGAATAACGCCTCAAATAGATCAACTTTCTAGTGAAGTTGACGTCTCACTTGCAGTATCACTTCATGCACCTACAAATGAATTAAGAGATGAATTAGTTCCTATTAATAAAAAATATCCTATTAGCGAATTAATAAATTCATGTAATAAATATTTAGCTTTTTATAATGGAAAAAGAAGTATTACTATTGAATATATATTAATAGATGGAGTAAATGACTCTGAAGAACTTGCTAAAAAGCTAGCAAAACTACTCTCAAAAGTTTCATGTAAGATTAACTTAATTCCTTTTAATCCATTTGATGGCTCAGACTATAAAAGATCAAATAATAAAAATATTGAAGTCTTTAAAAGAATACTAATTAATAAAGGTTTTATTACCACACTAAGAGTAACTAGAGGCGATGCTGTAGATGGGGCATGCGGCCAACTAGTTGGCAAATTGGCAAAGTCAGTAAAAGGAAAAAAACTTATATCTCATCAATTAATATCATGACAACTGAACTTAAATCAGCAAATTCAGCAAAAGTCGGAAAAATTTTTAAAGATGCTAGAAATGACATTGGTTTAAGCAAAAATGAAGTTGCTCATGCTTTGGTGATGAATATAAAATATATTCAAGCTATTGAATCTGGTAACTATTCCTCTTTTCCTAGCGAAGGTTTTGCTAGAGCATATTTTATAAAATATCAGGATTTTTTATCTATAAATTGTGATTTCCCATCAATTTATAATGAAGATAATAGAAAAGTAGAAATCATTGAAAAATCTATAACAAAAATTAATAGATCATTAATACCCTTTTTTAAAAAAGCCTTGATCATAATATTTATTATTTTTGTATCATTTAGTTCTTATAATGCTATTTTTAATAATGACTCCTCTACAAATTCAAAAAATAATTCAGTAAGCAATTCACAAAACGATCAATTTATAGCTCAAGAAATCAGTAATAATATTGCTGAGAAAGACCAGCCACTTGTTTTTGAAGAAGATTTTTACGAAGAAAATAAGGCTAATATTGAAAATGAAGCATCTAATTTAATGGTGGACAATAAATTAAGATTGAATTTTTTTGATCAGTGTTGGATTGAAATATATTCTAGGAATGAGCTAATAGCAAATCAACTATTTCAACAAGGTGATGTCTATATATTAGATATTAAAAAACCTTTTAAAGTTGTTGTAGGAGATGCTGACAATGTAGAGGGTACATATAATGGTGATAGCATTGATTTTATTACCAATGCTAATAGACTTAGAGTAAACACTATTACATTTAATGATGAGTAATTGGATAAAAAGAAAAAACACTACGGTTATTAGTGTTGGTAACGTCAAAGTTGGTGGCTCTAATCCAATATCAGTTCAGTCAATGACAAATACAAATACATCTGATGTTATTTCAACAGTTAAACAAATAAATGATTTAGAAGCTGCAGGAGCAGATATTGTTAGGGTTTCAGTTCCTGGATTTGAGGAGGCAAAAGCCTTTAAAGAGATTAAAAAAGCAGTTTCTATTCCATTAGTTGCAGACATTCATTTTGATTACAAAATTGCTTTGGAAGTTGCTGATTCTGCTGATTGTTTAAGAATTAATCCTGGAAATATTGGAAAAGAGTCAAAAATAAAAGAAGTTATCGCAGCAGCAGAGCATAATAATGTTCCAATAAGAGTCGGGGTTAATGCGGGCTCGCTTGAAAAAGATTTACAGAAGAAATATGGAGAACCTAATGCAGATGCTCTGGTTGAGTCTGCTTTGAGACATGTGGATATATTAGATAGATTCAATTTTACTAACTATAAAATGAGCTTAAAAGCTTCAAATATAGAAATGACAGTAGAGGCATATAGGAAAATATCAAAGCTAATTAATCAACCGCTTCACCTAGGAATCACAGAAGCGGGAAGTTATAGAGCTGGAACTGTTAAGTCTTCAATTGGAGTTGGAATGCTTTTATCAGAAGGTATAGGAGATACTATTAGAATTTCTCTTGCCTCAGATCCAGTCGATGAGATAAAAGTTGGCTGGGATATATTAAAAAGTCTAAATATACGAAGCAGAGGGGTTAAAATTATAGCTTGCCCAAGTTGTTCAAGACAAAACTTCAATGTTATAGAAGTGGTGAATGAATTAGAAACAAGATTAGAGGATATTTCAGATGATATAGAAGTTGCAGTAATAGGCTGTTATGTCAATGGTCCAGGTGAAAGTAAAGCAGCTGAAATAGGACTCACAGGAGCCAGTCCAAGCAATTTACTATATGTTGATGGAGTACCAAATAAAAAAATTAGTAGTGAAAATCTTGTTCAAGAAATAGAAGAAAAAGTTCGAGAAAAATTATCACTTAGAAAGTCTACTGAAATTATTGCAAGGAGCTAAAGTGGATAAAATAAAATCATTAACAGGAATGCTAGACTTATATGATGATGGAGATAAGACAAATTTATCTGCTAAGTTATTTTACTTAGAAAAGAAAATAAAAGATATTTTCATAAGTTATAAACTTAATGAGATAAGAACGCCTATATTAGAAGATATTAATTTATTTATAAGATCAGTAGGTGGAGCATCAGATATTGTTAATAAAGAAATATATTCTTTTAATGATAGAAATGATAAAGGCATAGCGCTAAGGCCAGAGGGTACGGCAAGTGTTATTAGAGCAATCATAGAAAAAAAATTAGATCAAACAAATCATAAATTATGGTATATGGGTCCAATGTGGAGATATGAAAGGCCGCAAAAAGGACGCTATAGACAATTCAATCAAGCTGGAGTTGAGATTCTTGGCATCCCTGAGGGAATGCCTGAATTTGAGATGATTTCAATAGTATGCTCAATCATAAGTGAATTTAAATTACAAAACTGCACTATTAAAATTAATCATTTAGGCACTCAAAAAAATAAAGAATTATTTTGTAATGCCTTGGTAAAATTCTTGGAACCATTTAAAGAATTTCTAGATGAAAAAGATCTTCAGAGACTAGAAAAAAATCCATTGCGAGTTCTAGATAGTAAAAACAATGAAACTCAAAATATTTTAAGAGACGCCCCATCAATAAATGAATTTATAGATTCTTCTGCTATAGATTTATTAAATTCAATCCAAAAATATTTTTCTGATATCTGTAATATAGAAATTGATTACTCTCTAGTTAGAGGTCTTGATTATTATTCTGGTTTTGTTTTTGAAGCAGTTTCGTCAGATCTTGGGGCACAAGATTCTTTTCTAGGTGGAGGGAGATATGATCAACTTTGTGCAAAACTCGGTGGAAAAGATTTGCCATCAATTGGGATGGCAATTGGACTAGAAAGATTTGCAGAATTAATAGCGTTAAAAGATGATTCAGTAAAAGTCGTATCATTTCTGATTGTAACTAGTAATTTAGAGCCAAAAGCATATAAAATAGCGCACCAACTTAGATCTTTAAATAAGGATATTATTTTAGATATCCATTTATCAGACGGTAGCTTAAAGGCAAAGTTAAGAAAAGCTAATAAAAATAATTCGGATTATGCAATTATAATTGGAGAAGAAGAGCTAAAAAATAATACAGCAGTTATAAAACCTTTAAAGAATGAACTTGAAGAACAGGTAACTGTCTCACTTGATGACTTGTATAGTTTTTTTAAATCTATATAAAAAAGGAAAAAAATATGAATGAAATTTTCGAAAATAATAAATTTGTAACAAGAGCGCTTAATTTTTATAACGTATACAGAACATTAATTATTGCGATTGTAGCGATTTTGTTAATAACTATTATTTTAATCTTTGGCTTGGGTCAGATAAACAAATCAAACAATGAGAAGGCTGCAGAAATATATAACAAATGGACCTTACAAGAAATAGAGTCTGAAGATGGCCAAAACACCTCTAAAGAGTTATTCAATGAGCTATTAAATTCATATAAAAAAACTGGTTACACAAAGCTTGCTCTCTTAAACCAAGCTTCTATAGATGCAAAAAATGGACTCAATAAAGAATCTCTTAATAAATTTTTAACGCTAATTGATTTAACAGATGGTTATAGTGGAAACGATCTTTTTAATAAAATAGCCAGAGTTAATGCAGCTAGATTGCTATATGCTGAGGAAAAATATGATGAGGCACTAAAATTACTAGAAAAATATTCATCCTCATCAACAGCAATGATTCATGAGCTATTAGGGGATATTTTAACAAAACAAGAAAAGATTGATTTAGCCAAAGATCAATATTTATTATCAAAAGATAAATATACAGATGAAGCATCAACTTCAATTGTTTCAATGAAAATCTCTAATCTATCAAAATAATATGACTTCAGCCAATTCAATGACTTCAAAACAAACTACAAGATTCTTTGTGATTCCTTTTTTGGTAGTATTTCTAACTTCTTGCTCTTCTTTGAGTTCATTAAAATTTTGGGATAATGATAATTTTGATTCAGATGAGCCTAGACCTTTACAAAATATATCAAGTATAAAAAGCATAAAAATTAACTGGGACTTATCTTTTTCAGGAGAAAACTATCTTGGTAATTTTGTACCTGCATTTAGTGCTGATAACATTTTTTTTGCTGATTCCACAGGACAGATTAAATCATTTAACTCAAACCAAGGAAAAATAAATTGGGAGAAAAAAGTTAATTCTCTATCATCTGGAATCGCATCTGGCTTTGGTATGCTTGTTGTAGCAGATACAGATGGCAATATTATTAGCTTAAATCAGGCTGATGGATCTATTTTATGGTCAGTAAATGTCAAGGGAGAGGTATTAGCTCCTAGTGTGATAAGTACAAAACTTGTAATTGTAAAGACAGGCTCTGGTGAATTAATTGCTTTAGATAGAAATACTGGAGAAATAGTTTGGTCATACAGATCTAAACTTCCAACGCTTACAATTAGAGGAAATAGCAGCCCAGTAATTGATGATGATAAGATTTATGTTTCATTTGATAATGGAAGACTTACCGTATTTGAATTAGATTCAGGATTTCCGGTATGGGATGGAGCTATATCTTATGTTGGCGGAACTTCAGAATTAGAAAATCTAATAGATTCAGATTCAAATCCTATTGTTGAAGGTGGCCTAGTTTATACAACTAATTATCAGGGTGCTTTAAATATATTTGATATTGCTCAAAAAAGATCAGTATGGCAGGTTGAAGCCTCATCCTTTTATTCACCACTTTTAATAAAAGGACTAATCGTGTTAGTTGAGTCAGGATCAAATATGAAATCTTACTATGCTAAAACATTACAAGAGTCATGGACTTCAGATGAATTTCATAATAGACAATTATCAAATCCCATAGCATTTGACGGGAGTATAATAGTTGGAGATTTCGAAGGTTATATACATATAATTGACCCTCTCAATGGAATATCTATTGGCAGAAAAAAAATATCCAAGAAGCCGATTAAAATGATTATAAGCAGGAGTAAAAGCTTTTATGCTGTTGATGAGTCATTTAATTTATTCTCATTAAGCATATAAAATGTATATCAATAATGTTTACTTCAATAGCAATTATAGGAAGACCGAATGTTGGCAAGTCTACCTTATTCAATAAACTAACAAAATCACGACAAGCAATAGTTTCTGATTTTTCTGGCTTAACAAAAGATAGAAACTATGGCTATATTTCTTTTGGAGATCAAAAAAGCTTAATTATTGATACCGGCGGGATAGCACAAGATGATTCTATTTTAAAAGAAGATATAGCTGAACAAGCTTGGATTGCTGCTGAGGAATCAAATCTTATAATCTTTTTACTTGATGGATCACAAAATCTAAATAAAGAAGACTTAGATATTTTGACAAGATTAAGGAAGTTAAATAAGAATTTTATTACTGTATTAAATAAACTTGATAAAAAATCAGAATCTCTAATTAAAGAAGACCTAGCTAAAAAGGGGTTAAATGATATTTTTGAAATTAGCGCAGAACATTCCAAAAATTTAATTTATTTAAGGGCTTTTATTAAAGCATCATTGCCAAAAGAGAGATTCATAGCTCCTGATGGAAAAAAAATTGCTGTATTGGGAAGACCAAATGCTGGCAAATCTACTTTTATTAATAAATTTATTAAACAAGATAGACTTATCGTTTCAGAAATAGCTGGTACAACTATCGATGCAATTAGCATCCCATTTACTGTAAATGATGACGACTTTATTTTTATTGATACTGCAGGCATTAGAAAAGGCTATCGCTATGCTCATAAAGTAGAATATTTTTCTTATGTCAGAGCAATGCATTCAGTAGAAGAATGTGATGTTGTTATATTTATATGTGATGCCAAAGAGGGCTTGGTAGATCAGGATCTAAAGATTATTAATATGATTTGCGAGATGGGTAAACCAGTTGTTATAGCTTTTAATAAAATGGACTTACTTTCAAAAAAAGAAAAAGAAAAATTATATGATTCTAAAAGAGCTCAATCTAGTTTTGTTGATGACTTCATAAAATTAGAAATTTCTAGTATCAAAGGAACTGGATTCAAAAGGCTTTTTAGAATAACCAACAATGTAATTGATATAGCTCAAAAAAAATATACAACTGCTGCTCTCAATAAATTATTGAATAAATTTGTTCTTCAAAGTGCTCCTCCTTCAGTTGGCGGAAGACAGCTAAAGCTTAAACATATTCATTTTGGTGGCATAAACCCAACCACATTAATTATTCATTCAAATCAAGACAAAAAAATCCCTTCAAACTACCGAAAGTATTTAGAAAATTCTTTAAGAGTAGCTTTAAAACTTCAAAGTATTCAACTTAAGTTGATTTTTAGAAAATCAGAAAACCCTTTCAAATCTAAAATTAATAAACTTACTGACAGGCAGGTCAAAAAAAGACAAAGAATGATGAAGCATGTAAGGAAGAAAAAATAAGTAAATTACTATTTTTAACATTCCAATTATTTAATTCGCTTATAATCAGTTATAATTTGAGCACAAAAACATACTAAAAAATGACATTTGTCACTTTCTTAATGACACATAAAAGACCTATAAATATAAACCTTTTCAAGATGCAGTTACCTTTATCTGCCTTGCTTTCTATAACTCATAGAATTAGCGGTATACTAATATTTTTTATAGTTCTTCCAGTTACCGCAATAGCTTTGTCTTTTATGTATGAAAGTCAATTATCGTATGATAATTTTATAAATTTTTATTCGACCAATTCATCTATCAAATTATTTTTTATTAGTTTAATTTTAATATTTCAGTACCATATTTTTACAGGTGTTAGGCATTTGATGATAGATTTTCATCTTTTAGAAGAAACTCTTTCTTCATCATTTAGATCAGCAGTTATAACTTTGCTTTTATTTTTGTTAAATGCAGTTGCAACTATTTGGATAATGCTATGAATATTGGAAGATTGTCATGGTATCTTCAACGCTACAGTGCTTTTTACTTCGTTATATTTTTGGGATATGTGGAGTACTTATTTTGGACCAACAGTCTATCGTTTGAACTTATAACTACTTGTTTTTTGTTCAAGGCTTCATTGTCAATATTTATTCTTTTAGTATGTCTGCATGCATTTATTGGACTTTGGACAATAGGAACAGACTATCTTACAAAAAGAACTTTAGGATTTATTTCAACTGGTTTAAGTAATAGCGCTGACATTATAAGAAAAATATATGAGATTTCTTTCATTCTTATGGGTTTGATTGTTATCTGTATGTACTTCTCAATTATTTGGTTTTAAAAATATGACAAATTATAATTCTGCAAATATTAAAACTTTAGAATTTGATGCTCTAATAATCGGTGGAGGTGGTTCAGGTATGAGAACATCTTTAGAGCTTGCCAAATCTGGTTTAAAGACAGCAGTAGTGTCAAAAGTTTTTCCTACAAGGTCTCATACAGTATCAGCTCAAGGAGGGATCACATGCGCAATTCAAAGTGCGGATCCTAATGATGACTGGAGATGGCATATGTATGATACTGTGAAAGGGGCAGATTTCATTGGAGATCAGGACGCTATCGAGTATTTATGCTCTGAGGGACCCAAAGCAGTTTTTGAACTGGAGCATATGGGATTACCATTTTCTAGATTTGATAATGGAAGAATATACCAAAGACCGTTTGGGGGACAGTCAAAAGATTTTGGTAAAGGCGGGCAGGCAGCAAGAACATGCGCTGCTGCCGACAGAACAGGTCATGCACTACTCCATACTCTCTATCAAAATAATATTAAAGAAGGAACAAATTTCTTAAATGAATGGTTTGCTGTTGATATTGTCAAAAATGATAAGAATGAGGTTGCAGGAGTTATTGCTTTTTCTATTGAATACGGCGAAGTTGCATATTTAAAGGCTCAGTCAACAGTGATGGCTACTGGAGGGGCTGGCAGAATTTATGCTTCCACAACTAATGCTTTAATAAATACTGGTGATGGTTTGGCTATGGCTCTAAGAGCTGGATTTCCTGCTCAAGATATGGAAATGTGGCAATTTCATCCAACAGGTATTTATGGCGCAGGGTCTCTTGTTACTGAGGGCTGCAGAGGAGAAGGTGGTTATCTAATAAATAAAGATGGCGAAAGATTTATGGAAAGGTACGCGCCCAATGTAAAAGATTTAGCTGGAAGAGATGTGGTTGCTAGGTCCATGGTTTTAGAAATTCTTGAGGGCAGAGGATGTGGGGAAAACCAAGATCATATTTATCTAAAATTAGATCATCTTGGAGCTGATGTATTAAATGCAAAGCTTCCAGGGATATGTGAACTATCTAGAACTTTTGCTCATGTTGATCCAATATTTGAACCTATACCTGTAGTTCCTACATGTCACTATATGATGGGTGGCACTCCAACTAACATTAACGGGCAGGCATTTAATAGAGTTAATGAAATTGATTCTATAGTTCCTGGATTATTTGCTGCAGGAGAGGCAGCATGCGTATCAGTTCATGGAGCAAATAGACTTGGAGGCAATTCATTACTTGATTTAATCGTATTTGGAAGAGCAACAGGAATGTTTATTCAGGAAGAAATAAAATCTGGAGGAGGGGTAAAGTCCGCAGCTTCAGATGATATAGATGCAGCTTTAGAAAGGCTAAATAAATTAAATGAATCTAATAGTGGATATGACACAGCGGATGTTAAGAAGCAGCTTCAAGAATGTATGCAAAATTATTTCGGAGTTTTTAGGCGTGGTGAATTTATGAAAAAAGGCCTAAATGAACTCAAAGAAATAAGTGATAAAGTTAATAATCTGCATTTAAAGGACAAAAGTAATGCCTTTAATACAAGTAGAGTAGAAGCGATTGAGTTACAAAATTTATTTGAAGTTGCAGAAGCGACTGCGGTTGCTGCTTACAGTAGAAATGAGAGTAGAGGAGCTCATGCGAGAGATGATTATCCAGAAAGAGATGATGAAAATTGGTTATGTCACTCACTCTATGACCCACAATCTAAATCAATTTCAAAAAGAGACGTAAATTTTAGTCCTTCTGAAGTTGAAGCATTTCCACCAATTGTAAGGACCTATTAAATGGCAAAAGAAATACTTGAAATTAATATGTATAGGTACAATCCAGAGCAGGATAAGTTTCCATACATAAAAAACTACAGCATAGAGAAACCTGCAAAAGATATCATGGTTCTTGATTTACTCCATTTACTAAAAGAGCAAGATGAATCAATATCATATAGAAGATCATGTAGAGAAGGAGTTTGCGGATCAGATGGGATGAATATCAATGGTAAAAATGGCCTTGCATGCATTACACCAATATCTTCTATTATAAAAAATAATAAAATAGAGCTTAGGCCGCTACCTGGATTGCCTGTAATAAGAGATTTAGTAGTTGATATGACAGAATTTTATGCTCAATATGAAAAAATTAAACCTTTTTTACAAAACAGCACTACTGCTCCTGAACAAGAAAGACTTCAGTCACCAGAAGATAGAGATAAATTAGATGGTTTGTATGAATGTATTTTATGTGCATGTTGTTCCACAAGTTGCCCATCTTTTTGGTGGAATCCTGATAAGTTTTTGGGTCCAGCAGCCTTACTTCAGGCATATAGATTCCTAGCTGATACTAGAGATCTTAAGACAAATGAAAGGCTGGAAGAGCTGTCTGATCCCTTTAGCGTATATAGATGTCACGGAATAATGAACTGTGTAAGCGCATGCCCTAAAGGCTTAAATCCAAACAAAGCCATTGGTAAAATTAAAACAATGCTTTTAAAAGATAAAAAAGAAATTATTACTTCAGATGGGGTTATGAATTAAATAACGATGAGCCAATTAATGCAAGAACTATGGGGGAGTTCACATTTGTCAGCAGGACATGCAGCCTACCTAGAAAATCTTTACGAAACATATTTAACCAATCCAGAAAACCTTTCAAAAGAATGGCGTGATTTCTTTTCAAATCTCCCCAGAGGATCCAGTAAAAATGGAGACGTATCCCACCAAAGTGTAATTAACGAATTTAAAAATCTTTCGAGAGGAGCTGTATTAGCAAAAGAAGAGATAGATGAAAGGCAGGGAAAAGTTATAAGACTTATACAATCCTATAGAAATCGGGGTCATCAAGAGGCAACATTAGATCCATTGGGTATGATGGAAAGACTTCCTATCGAAGACCTTAAAATTGAGTTTCATGGGTTATCACAAGATGATTTAGATACTGAATTCTATACAGATACATTTAATGTTGGTAATTCTGATACTAAAAAATTAAGTTTAAGAAATATATTAGAAAACTTAAGAAGGATTTATTGTGGAAATATAGGCGTTGAATATAACTATATTATGAATTCAAACGAAAGAAGGTGGTTTCAAAAGCAATTCGAATCAAAAATAGAATCTTATTTTTTTACAAAGGATGAAAAATTACATATTTTCGAAAGATTAAATTCTGCTGAGGGATTGGCAAAGTATTTAGCTGCCAAATATCCTGGTATGAAGAGGTTTGGTATTGATGGGAGTGAATCTTTAGTCCCATTAGTTGATGCTGTTATACAAAATTGTGGAAGTCTTGGCGCTAATCAAATATGTTTTGGTATGGCTCACAGAGGAAGATTAAATTTATTAGTAAATGTTTTAGGAAAACTTCCAGCAGATTTATTTTCTGCATTTGATGAAAGTGGAGAATTGGAAGGAGCAAATACCGGTGATGTTAAATATCATTTGGGCTTTTCATCTAATATTGAAACTCCTGGTGGCGAAGTTCATGTATCCCTGAATAACAACCCGTCACATCTAGAAATAGTAGATCCAGTTGTTCTAGGGTCTGTAAGAGCAAGACAAGATAGGCTGGGAGATGATAAAAGAAAAAAAGTAGTACCAGTTTTACTTCATGGTGATGCGTCTTTTGCAGGACAGGGGGTTGTGATGGAATCTCTGCAAATGTCACAAACTAGAGGCTTCAATGTTGGGGGCGCAATACATATAATTGTAAATAATCAGATTGGTTTTACCACAAGCAATAAAAATGATGCAAGATCAACTGATTATTCAACAGATGTCGCAAAAATGATTCAAGCTCCTGTCATTCATGTGAATGGAGATGATCCTGAAATGGTAATTAGGGCGGTAAAGATAGCGTGTCAATATAGAGAAAAATTTAATAAAGATGTTGTTATTGATTTATTTTGTTACAGAAGAAGAGGTCATAACGAAGCAGATGATCCGTCAGCTACACAACCAATAATGTATAAGAAAATTTCAAAACACCCATCTGTTCTTAACCAATATCAAGAAAAATTAATGATAGAGGGTTTTATATCTAAAGAATCAGCATTAGAAATTAAGAATATCTATAGAAAATCCTTAGAAGATGACAGAATAGTTGCAAAGAATTTGGCAGAGCACTCAAATAAATCACTTTGGTTTGATTGGACTGATTACATGAATGTTCTTTGGTGGCCTAAAGTTGACACATCCTTTGAAGCTAATAAATTTACATCTTTAGCTATGCAGATTTGTGAAGTTCCTGACTCATTTCAATTAGGGAATCAAGCGTCTAAAATTTTCAATGATAGAAAAAAGATGACTGAAGGCAGTTTAGATATTAATTGGGGTTATGCTGAAAGTATGGCCTATGCAACATTGCTTGAAGAAGGTTTTCCAATAAGAATTACAGGGCAGGATGTCAGAAGAGGGACGTTTTCTCACAGACATGCATGTGTTTTTGATAAAGATTCAGGGGAAGGGTATATTCCCTTATCAAAAATAGCTAAAGATAATAATACAAGGTTTGATATATATGATTCATTACTTTCAGAAGAGGCTGTTTTAGGTTTTGAATATGGGTATTCTGCTACATGGCCAACGGGATTAACTATCTGGGAAGCTCAATTTGGTGATTTTGTTAATGGTGCTCAGGTTGTTATCGATCAATTTATTGTTTCAGCTCAACATAAATGGGAAAGGCTATCAGGTCTAGTAATGCTATTACCTCATGGTTATGAGGGTCAAGGACCTGAACACAGCAGTGCAAGAATTGAAAGATTTCTTCAATTATGTGCTTCAGAAAACATACAAGTATGTATTCCAAGCACACCATCGCAGATTTTTCATTTATTAAGAAGACAAGTAATAAGAAAAATGAGAATCCCCCTAATCGTTATTTCACCTAAAAGTTTATTAAGAAATCCTATGGCAACATCATCACTTCAAGATCTTACAGAAGGGTCTTTTAATTGTGTGATTGATGATGTTGTAGAAAAAAAGTCTAAAATAAAAAAGGTTATTTTATGTTCTGGTAAAGTTTTTTATGACCTTAAAGAAAGACAAAATACTGAGCCAAAAGATCATATTGCAATTGTAAGAATTGAACAACTTTATCCATTTCCATATGATGATCTTGAAGAAGCGCTGAAGGATTATAAAAACGTTCAAGATATAGTTTGGTGCCAAGAAGAGCCACAAAACCAAGGCGCTTGGTTTAGCCATAGACACAGACTTCAAAGAGTTTTAGATAGATTGGGAGAAAATAAAGAAATTAAATTAGTCAGCAGGCCTCCAGCTGCAGCTCCAGCAGTTGGAATGATGAAATTACATTTAGAACAACAAAGTAATCTTATTACAGAAGCTTTACAATAGGGAACATTATGACAATTGAAATTAAATCGCCAACATTTCCAGAATCAGTTGCAGATGGAACTGTAGCAAATTGGGTAAAAAAAGAAGGAGAGTCTGTAGCTCAAGATGAAATTCTTGCAGAGATAGAAACCGACAAGGTTGTTCTTGAGGTTGTTGCACCTTCTGATGGGGTGCTAACAAAAATTATTAAGAATGAAGGAGATATTGTTAATAGCGCTGAAGTTATTGGTCAATTTGATGAAACAGCAGCAGCTCTTAATGAACAAGACAAAACTTCAAAAAAGGCTGATGAAACGAATACTCCAATTATAAAAAAAGAAGAGGAGCAAGGGGTTAAAATAGAAGCAAATACAAAAAAATCTGGACCAGCAGCTAAAAAGCTTATCGTTGAAAATAATTTAGATTCATCTTTAATAAAAGCATCAGGAAAAGATCAAAGAATTACAAAAGCTGATGTTATAAATCATCTTGAATCTTCTGTAGTATCCCTAGAGACAAGTCCTTCAGCTTCTTCATCAACAAACTCATCACTTAGACCTGAAAAAAGGGTTCCAATGAGCAGATTAAGAAATACTATTGCCAAAAGACTTGTTTCAGTTCAACAGGAAACAGCAATGCTCACAACTTTTAATGAGGTTGATATGCTTCCAATAAAAGAGCTTAGAGCAAAATATGGTCAGGAGTTCGTAAAGGAACATGGAGTAAAGCTTGGTTTTATGGGATTTTTTGTTGTGGCTGCTGTACAAGCTTTAAAGAAGTTTCCAGTTGTAAATGCTTCGATTGATGGTTCAGATGTTGTATACCACGGATATCAAGATATTGGTGTAGCAGTATCAACCGAAAGAGGTTTGGTGGTGCCGGTGATTAAAGATGCTGATGCCAAATCTTTACCTGAACTTGAAAAATCTATTGTTGAATATTCAGAAAAAGCTAGAGATACCAAGCTAACAATAGAGGAAATGCAAGGCGGAACTTTTACTATTTCTAATGGTGGTGTATTTGGCTCTCTTTTATCAACTCCAATTCTTAATGCTCCTCAAACAGCAATACTTGGAATGCATTCTATTCAAGAAAGACCTGTAGCTATGAATGGTGAAGTTGTTATCAGGCCAATGATGTATTTAGCTATGAGCTATGACCATAGACTTTTAGATGGTAAAGAGGCGGTAAGGTTTTTGGTTTCAATTAAGGAACAATTAGAGTCGCCCGAAAGATTATTATTAAATTTATAAATTAGAGGAATTTTATGTTTGATGTTGTTGTAATAGGTGGAGGTCCTGCAGGCTATGTGGCTGCCATAAGATCAGCTCAATTAGGCTTAAAGACAGCTTGTATTGAAGAATATGTTGATGATAAAAATAAACCAACATTTGGTGGAACTTGTTTAAACGTTGGTTGTATACCTTCAAAGGCCTTGCTTGATTCTTCTCATAGATATCAAGAGGCAACTAGTCATTTAAAAATTCATGGTATTGAAGTAGGTTCAGTTGAATTAGATATACCTGCAATGATGAAAAGAAAAGACGACATTGTAACAAAATTAACCGGTGGCATAAGTGGCCTTTTCGCTGCAAATAAAGTAACCCCAATAGCTGGTAGAGGCAAAGTTTTAGCAAATAATAAAGTAGAAGTTATAGGACCTGAAGGCACAAAAGAAGAAATTGAATCAAAAAATATTATTATTGCAACTGGTTCCTCACCAATTGAAATTGGCTCAGCAGTTTTTAATAATACAAATATTTTAGATAGTACTGGAGCTCTTGAAATTGATAAAGTGCCTGAAACTTTAGGTGTAATTGGTGCTGGTGTAATAGGCTTGGAATTAGGAAGTGTTTGGGCAAGATTAGGCTCAAAGGTTACTATTATCGAAGCCATGGATGACTTTCTTTTTATGGCTGATAAAGAGATAGCTAAGGAAACTTTAAAAGATTTTAAAAAGCAAGGCTTAGATATTAGACTAGGATGCAAACTAACCTCATCAAAAAGTTTAAAAAATTCTGTAAAAATCACATACGAAAATAATGGTTCTCCTGAAAATATGGAGTTTGAGAAATTAATTGTAGCTGTTGGAAGAAAGCCTAATACAAAAGATATTTTTGCTAATGATTTGGGAATAGATCTTGATGAAAAAGGTTTTATTTCTGTTAATCAAAACTGTCAAACAAGCATAGAGAATATATGGGCTATAGGCGATATAGTTAGAGGCCCAATGCTAGCTCACAAAGGAAGTGAGGAAGGTATTATGGTTGCTGAGAGAATAGCGGGTAAGCACGCTGAAATGAATTATGAATTAGTGCCTTCTGTAATTTATACGCACCCTGAAATAGCCTGGGTTGGTAAGAATGAAGAGGAGCTTAAAAACGATAACATTGAATACAAGGTTGGTAAATTTCCATTTGCTGCAAGTGGAAGAGCTTTAGCTGTTGATCAATCAGTTGGTTTTGTGAAACTTATAACAGATGCAAAAACCGATACAATTTTAGGCGTTCATGTTTTTGGTCCATCTGCGGCAGAAATTGTTCAACAGGCTTTAATATCTATGGAATTTGGAGCTAGCTCAGAAGATTTAGGGTTAACAATTTTTAGTCATCCAACGGTTTCAGAGGCGCTTCATGAAGCTGCTTTATCGGTCAATAATCAAGCTATACATATAGGAAATAAAAAGTAAATGAATCTTCACGAATATCAAGGTAAAGCATTATTTGCAGAATATGGGCTGCCAGTATCAAACAGCAAAGTAATTTATGAAGCTGAAGATGCTCACAACGCTTGTAGAGATATAGGTGGATCAAAATGGGTTGTAAAAGTCCAAGTTCATGCAGGGGGCAGAGGAAAGGCTGGGGGAGTTGAGTTAATAGATTCTCCAGAAGATGCAGTTGCATTTGCTAGAAAATGGCTTGGTAAAAGATTAATAACTTATCAAACAGATGCAAGTGGGCAGCTGGTAAATTCTATTCTTATAGAAGAATGCACCGACATAGCAGAAGAGTTATATTTAAGTGCTGTTATTGATAGAGATACTCAGAGAGTTGTATTTATCGGCTCCTCTGAGGGTGGAGTAAATATTGAGGAAGTTGCTAAAAATACTCCAGAAAAAATTATCTATGAAGCCATAGATCCACTATGTGGAGCACAAGGTTTTCAAGCAAGAAAAATTGCTAAAGTTTTAAAGCTTAATAATGAGCAAACAAAACAGTTTACTCCAATGCTAAAGAATTTAATGAAGTTATTTATTGAAAAAGATCTTAGCTTGTTAGAGATTAATCCTCTTGTCATTACTAGTGGTGGATTGCTTCATTGCCTAGATGCAAAAATAAATATAGATTCAAATGCAATTTACAGACAGCCTGAAATTGCTGAAATGTATGATTCATCTCAAGAAGATCCAAGAGAGTCTGAAGCTGCAAAGAATGATTTGAGTTATGTTTCATTAGATGGAAATATTGGATGCATGGTTAATGGAGCTGGTTTAGCAATGGGAACTATGGATACTATTAAATATTTTGGTGGTAATCCTGCAAACTTTCTTGATGTTGGAGGAACTGCAACCCAGGACAGAGTATCAAGAGCATTTAAAATTATATTGGATGATCCAGAAGTAAAAGTTGTGCTTGTTAATATTTTTGGAGGAATAGTAAGATGCGATCTTATTGCAGAAGGGGTATTGGCAGCAATAGAAGAGGTTGGTGTTAAGATTCCTGTGGTGGTAAGACTTGAAGGTAATAATGCTGATTTAGGATCAGAGATCTTGTCAAAAGCAAATATTAAAATTGAAAGTATTAATAATTTAGGTGATGCAGCTAAAAAAGCAGTGGAGCTAGCACAATGAGTATTTTAGTTAATAAAGATACGAGAGTTATTGTTCAAGGATTTACTGGTTCTCAGGCTACTCTTCACTCAGAACAATCTATCGAGTATGGAACAAATATAGTTGGTGGGATAACACCAGGTAAAGGTGGACAAACTCATTTAAATAGACCTGTATTTGACACTATGGCAGAAGCCGTTTGTGCTGTTCAGCCAAACGCATCATTAATTTTTGTTCCCGCACCATTTTGTAAAGACTCAATTCTTGAAGCTGCTGAGTCAGGTATTGAATTAATAGTATGTATTACTGAAGGTGTTCCAACTTTAGACATGCTAGATGTAAAAAAGAGAGTTGATGAGCTCGGCATAAGATTAATTGGACCAAACTGTCCAGGTTTAATAACACCTGGAGAAGCAAAGCTTGGTATTATGCCTGCAAGCATACATATGCCTGGCTCTATAGGTATTATCTCAAGATCAGGCACCCTTACTTATGAAGCTGTTAAACAGACAACTGATTTAGGTCTTGGTCAAAGCAGTTGTGTTGGAATAGGAGGCGACCCAATTCCAGGATCATCTTTTATTGATATTCTTAAGTTATTTGAAGAGGATGACCAAACAGAAGCCATTGTAATGGTTGGAGAAATTGGAGGTAATGCTGAGGAAGAGGCTGCAGAATATATAAAAAATTATGTCTCCAAACCAGTTATTTCATATATAGCTGGCCAGACAGCACCAGTTGGAAAAAGAATGGGTCATGCAGGCGCTATTATTGCTGGCGGAAAAGGAACTGCGGCAGATAAGATTGCTAAACTCAAAGAATGTGGCGTTCATATCGCTGATAACTTAGTTGAAATTGGTACCAAAGTAAGAGAAGTTCTTTAAATATATGCTCTTAAGGTTTTTCTTGTCATCCATCTTAATCTTAAAATAGAAAGGAATGAGAATATACTCAAACCTATAATCATCCCTATCCACATGCCTGAGGCTCCATAAGGAACGCCAAAGCCCACATTAGTTAGATAGTAACCAACAGGTAAAGCAAAAATCCAATAAGATATAAACAATAATATCATTGGTACAAAGGTATCTTTATAACCCCTTAAACTTCCAAGAGCTCCCATTTGAATTCCATCAGGCAGCTGAAAAAATGCTGCAAATATAAGTAAGCTAACAGTGAGATTAAAAACTATAAGATCGGTAGTATAAATGCCGACAATAAATTCTCTAAAAAGCAAAATTACAGCAATATTTATTAAAGCTGCAATTATGCATAAATATATCGTTGAATGAGATGCAGTTTTTGCTTGGAAAGGATTTTTTTCTCCAATTAAATTTCCAACTCTTGTTGCAGCTGCTAGTCCTATAGAAAGAGGAATCATGAAAAATAAACTTGCTATATTTATAGCAATATAATGACTTGCAACAATAGACTCACCCAAAACTGCAAGAATTATACCTGCTCCTGAAAACATACTGAGTTCAATAAATATTCCTAATCCAATTGGAACACCAAGTTTTACAGCTTCTTTTGTAGTGCTTGAGGATGGCCAAGAAAACTTAGAAAAAGGTTGGGTTTTCCTATAATTTTTATTTATTGCAATATACAAAAACATTGCTACCATCATGATAAATGAAACAATGGTTGTAGCAATACCGCATCCAACACCCCCAAGTTTTGGAGCACCAAACCAACCGTAGACAAACATTAAATCTAATGGAATATTTAAAATCATTCCAAAGAAAGCTATTACAAAAACTGGAACTGTAAGCTTCATACCTTCGCTATAGCATCTTAGGCAGGTAAAAATTGTTAGAAAGGTAAATCCTAAAGCTATTGCTTGCAAATATTTTATTGAGATATCTGTAATACTTTTATCTATAGGAAGATTGTTTAAAATAAATCCCATATTCATAAATAAAACAGCTATTAAAATACCTAAAAAAAGGGCTATCCATAATACTTCTCTTAACTTTTGGCCAATCTGCTCAAATCTTTTTGCTCCATAAAGTTGCGCAACAATTGGCGTAACAGCAAAAATAACACCAGAGATAAACATAAAAATTGTCATAGATATTGAATTGCCAACCCCTAGTCCAGCTAAATCAGCTGGACTTGCTCTTCCAGCAATGATGGTATCTGTTGTTCCCATGAGCATGTAGGATAGTTGAGATCCAAATATTGGTACCCCTATCTTAATGAGTTGCTTAAACTCTATAATGTACTTGTTAATCAATGCCACTTTTAGAAATAATTTTTGGCTACTTTATCATATTAAAATAATTTAAAAGGAGATTAATATCAGAAAAGATAATAGACCATATTGGTTAAAAAAAATAACTATAAGAGTTACAAAAATATATGTAAGACATTTTGTAAAACCTCAGTTTAAGCATCTTGGCAAAGGAGGGGCATATTTTAAACCTAGATATATTAAAGTTTTTGGAGGTAATGTTTCTATTGATGATTATCCAACTTTAATAGGATCAAGCGATGCGAATATTCAGTTTACTTCATGGGATATTGGCGACCATAAAGGTGAAATTAAAATTGGTAAATATTGCCTCATAACACCTGGTGTAAGAATAATGTCAGCAGAAAGTATAATTATGGGAGATGCTTGTATGATCGCTCATGGAGCATATATCTCTGATGCAGATTGGCATGGAATTTATGATAGAGCAAAGCCTGTAGGAAAAACAAAGCCTGTAGTGTTTGAGGATAATGTTTGGATTGGAGATAGTGCTATTATTTGCAAAGGTGTCAGAATTGGTAAAAATAGTATTATTGGTGCTGGGGCTGTTGTTACAAAAGACGTCCCTCCTAATTCTATTTTTGCAGGCAACCCCGCAATACTAGTTAAAAAATTAGAAAAAAAAGATTTCAATACAAGAGCAGACTTTCTAGCAGATCCTGTTAAATTAGCAAAAGATTTTGATGCTTTAGATAAATATTCTCTTAGAAATAATACTCTGTTTGGATGGCTAAAAAGCCTTATCATGCCTGATAAATTCAACTAGTTCATGAAAGTTATTGTTGATAAAGGTATTAAATCAATACAAGAAATTATTTCTCTTTTAAAAGGATTTGATGGTATTGAATTAAAATTTTTTAACTCTTCTGATATTAAAAATTCTAATATTAAAGATGCCGATATATTACTGGTCAGGTCTACTGTAAAAGTTAATGAGTTATTATTGACTGGTACGAATATAAAATTAATTGGATCAGCAACTTCTGGAATCGACCATATAGACACAGACTATCTAAAGAATAATTATATTAAATGGTTTTACGCACCGGGTTGCAACGCTTTATCAGTTGTAAATTATGTTATGTCCTCTATATGCTTCTTGAAAGATGAGGGCATGTTTGATTTAACCTCTTCAGTTGGAATTGTTGGGTATGGAAATATTGGGAAAAAACTAAAAACAGCGTTAGATTATTTTTCAATAAAAAACTTCATTTATGACCCTTTCTTAAATTTTAATTTCCTTGTTGACATAGAGCAGATAAAAAGTTGTGACCTGATAACCTTACATGTTCCTATGACATATAAAACAGAATTCCCTACAAACAATATGATAGATGTAGATTTTTTAGATGATATACAAGGAAAAACCCTGATTAACACTTCTAGAGGAGGGATTGTAGATGAATCTAAACTTATAAATTTAAAGAACACAAATTATATTAGCGATGTATGGATAAATGAGCCATGTCCATCAAATAAAATTATTGATTTTGCATTATTAGCAACGCCGCACATAGCAGGCCACAGCATAAATGGAAAAATTAATGGAACAATCATGTTAATTGATTTTTTACAAAGCTATATAAATATCAATGATGACCAAAAAAAATTAAACCTCGAAGTAATAAAAAATTTTATTACGTCAGAAGATAAAGATATTCAAAGCAAACGGGATATTGCTAATTACAATAAAGAATACGATATAAAATTAGAGTCTGAAATCTTCAAAACAAAATATATAAATTCTGATACAAGTAATAAAAAAAATATTTTTGAAGAAATAAGATCTAAGCATTTCCCACGAAAAGATATAGAAATATAGGATAATTTCTCTATAATTTGCACAATTGTCACACACATATATTAAAATTATATATATAATATATACAAATTTATGTAGTTCCTTAAAACCCAATTACATAAATTTTTTTATTTTCGACATCAAGTAATAATTTATAAATAAAAAAGTCCAAATTCTATAATTATTTGGCATAAAAGTTGCATATATAAAGTATATATAATTTTTTTATTAAAGGAGTATCTGTGAACATTGCAAAAATTGATGAAAAATCAATCGATAATTCAAAAAAACTAATAAGAAGGGTGCTTAGTGCAACTATAGATAACCCCAATAATCCTGACTCACTTAACTTCTTTCAAGCGGATACATATAGGTTTTATTTTTTAATGAGTTTTATGTGGGAATCCTTTCAAGGTAATGAGATATCTCAGGAATATGCAATATCATTAGTGCCTAAAAAGTTTGCCTCTCGAATCAAGCGACTTCAGGTTCTTAAGCAGGCCGTTCAGCTTGGCTATATCATTGAAAAGTCGTCTGAGGTTGATAGAAGAAGAAGAATATATTTTCCTTCTGAATCTCTTCTTGATGACTTTATTCAGTATGCAAATGATTCTGATAAATCAGTAAAATTAGATAAAAGTTCATAATTTTTAGCTCTTTCCATCTGAAGAGCTACCTATATTCATAGTTGTTCTTTACAATTATGCAATGTCAAACATAAAAAAAACTGATGAACAATGGAAATCTGAGTTATCAGATGAAAGTTACTATGTAACAAGACAATCTGGGACAGAAAAACCTTTTACAGGCAAATACTGGGATTTTAATAAGGAAGGATCTTATAGTTGCATTTGCTGTAATGCTCCACTTTTTGAATCAGATACTAAATTTGATGCAGGTTGCGGTTGGCCTAGCTTTTTCCTTCCTAAAAACAAAGACTCAATTACTGAAAAATCAGATTTCTCACATGGCATGACAAGAATAGAGGTTAAATGTAATGAATGTGATGCTCATTTAGGTCATGTATTTAATGATGGCCCAAAACCAACTGGATTAAGATATTGTATTAATTCAGCTTCATTAGACTTCAAACCTAATGACTGAAATGAGGAGAAATAAAATTTATTCTTCTTTGACTAAAGTTTCTTCTTGGACGGGTCTTTCAAGAATTTTTGGACTTATAAGAGACATAGCTACAACAAACCTTCTTGGTGCTTCAGTATTCCATGATATTTTTGTTGTAACACTTAAGATACCTAATCTATTTAGAAGATTTTTTGCTGAAGGCGCTTTCAATCAAGCTTTTATTCCAATTTACAGTGATTATCAAAAAACTAATGATGATAAAAATACACAAGAATTCATAAATGCCCTAGCTGGATCTTTTCTAAGTATCTTATTTCTTTTTACAATACTTGTTCTTCTTATAACCCCGGTTTTTATTTTTATTTTTGCTCCAGGTTTTTATTATGATGAATCAAAAAGAATACTTGCTATAGACCTTCTTAGAATAATGTTTCCTTACTTAGCCTTAATTTCTTTAGTTTCATTTGCAAGCGGAATTCAAAATACTCATGATAAATTTTCTTTACCTGCATTTACGCCTTTAATTTTTAATATTACTTTAATTATTGCAGCAACTTTGATTGCTCCGATTCTTGATATGCCCGTTTATGCACTAGCCTGGGGGGTCCTTATAGCCGGGTTTCTCCAGTTATTAATTCACATATATGCCTTAAAAAATATTAACAGGCTTCCAAAGCCAAATATTAATTTTTCTCATTCAGGACAAATGAGCGTTCTAAAACTAATGTTACCAGCAATACTTGCTGGAGGTATTATTCAAATAAATTTATTAATCGACACCATTTTTGCATCATTGCTTCAAACCGGCAGCCCAACATGGCTTTATGTTTCTGATAGACTAATCCAGTTTCCGATGGGAATTTTTGCCATTGCAATAGGCACAGTACTTTTACCAACCTTATCGAAAATAGATATAAATAGTAATAAAAAATTGTTTATTGATGAGCTTCGAAAAGGTCAAAGGTTTGTTCTGTTTATTGGAATACCTTCTTTGATTGGCTTATATCTATGTTCAGTAGATCTAATAAGTACAATTTTTTATAGAGGTGAGTTTTCTATAATTGATGTTCAACAAACCTCATTAAGCCTAATGGCTTATTCTGTTGGACTTCCTTTTTTTATGCTTATGAAGGTTCTTACGCCAGCTTTTTTCTCAAGGAAGGACACTAAAACACCAATGTATGTAGCCCTATTATCATTATTCCTCAATGCATTTCTAAATTATCTATTTGCATTTAAGTTAGGTTATGGTCATGTTGGTATAGCTGTTGGAAGCAGTATAGCGGCGGTTATAAGTGTTTTAATTCTAGAAATAATCTTAATCAAAGATGGATTTATAAAGATTAATAACCCATTTAATAGATTTAATTTATCTATATTAATATCTTCAATATTTGTTTTAGTATTTCTAAATTTTTCTTCAGCACTATATGATTTTTATAACCTTAACCAATTCGAGAAAATTTTTGCTTTATTCTTTAAAGTTACTATATCAATGGTTATCTATTTTGGAATGTGTAGGTTAATTAGAGGCAACCCATTAAAAGAAGTTTTAAATTAAAATGTACTTAATAAGAGGTCAGCATAATTTAGAGCTTTTTAGGAGACATCATCCACATGCAAGGCTGCATGCAACAATTGGAAATTTTGATGGCTTGCATAAAGGACACCAATCCATTTTATCGAAAATAAAAAATAGAGCTAAAGAAACTAATTCAGCATCCATAGTATTTTTTACAGAACCTCATGCATCAGAATACTTTGCTGTATCAAAAAGTACTAATACAGATGCACCGCCTAGAATTTACCCATGGAGAAAAAAGTTTGAATTATTAAAAGAATTTGGAATCGACTTTGTTTTTTTTCTGAAATTTAATAACTCCTTAAGAGAGATGACTCCTGAAATATTCATATCAGATATATTAGATTCTGTTGGACTATTATCCCTAACAGTCGGAGATGATTTTAGATTTGGAGCAAATAGATCAGGTGGCTTTAAGCTTTTGCAAGAATGGGGTCAAACAAATAACATTGAGGTTGCAAATACAGAAACTTATGAATACTTAAATGAGCGTGTTAGCAGTACAAGAATTAGAAAAGCTCTATTAGAGAATAATTTTTCTCTAGCACAAGATCTCCTTGGAAGACCCTATATTTTTTCAGGAAAAGTTGTCCACGGTCAACATCTTGGAAGAACAATTGGAATACCAACTGCAAATATTTGGCTTCCAAAACAAAAACTCCCAATTTCTGGAGTATATGCAGTGAGGTGTTTTTTAGATAAAAAGCCTATTGATGGCATTGCAAATATGGGAGTGAGGCCAACTGTTGGGGGTTCCCACCCTGTTCTAGAGGTGCATTTACTTAATTTTAATTCAAACATTTATTCAAAGAGATTAGATGTTCAATTTATAAATAAAATAAGAGACGAAAAGAAATTTAAAAACTTAGACATGTTAAAATCTCAAATTCAAGAAGACATAAAAACTGCAAAATTTTTTTTAAGTAAAACATTATGACAATTAATTATAGGGATACTTTAAATCTACCTGAAACAGAACTTTCCATGAAAGCAGGGTTGCCAAAAAAAGAGCCAGAAATAATAAATCTATGGAATGAGATTGATATCTACAAAAGAATAAGAGAATTGAGAAAGGATGATGATATTTTTATACTTCATGACGGTCCACCATACGCAAATGGATCTATTCATCTTGGTCATTCAGTTAATAAAATTCTAAAAGACATAACTATAAAATCAAAAACCTTGTTAGGAAAAAACGCACCTTATGTTCCTGGCTGGGACTGTCATGGATTGCCTATTGAACTTAACGTAGAAAAAAAACACGGAAAAAAAAGTGAGCTCGTTCAAGATAAGGGAAAATTTCAAGAAGCATGTAAAGAGTATGCGTTAACGCAAATTGAGAATCAGAAGAAGGATTTTATTAGACTTGGCGTGTTTGGAGATTGGGATAATCCTTATAAAAGTTTGGATTCATCTTTCGAAGCAGATGCTGTTAGGGCATTGGGAAAAATTTTTAATGGAGGGCACCTTCAAAAAGGCGAGAAACCTGTACATTGGTGTCAGGATTGTCGTTCCTCTCTTGCTGAAGCAGAGGTTGAATATCAAGATAAAGTTTCAAAATCCATCGATGTGGCTTTTAAGCTTGATGATGCAAGTTTTAAGGAGGTAAAAAATATTTTTAGTTTTCAAGGATGTGAATCTATAGCTTTCATTATTTGGACAACTACTCCATGGACAATCCCATCCAAAAAAGCGGTTTGCATCAATCCAGATCTGGAATATTCTCTGATTCACATTAAAAATTCATATTATGTTATAGCTGACTCAATGTTCGAATCATGCATTGAAAGATGGGGTGTGGATGCTGTAAAAGTTTCAACTACCAAAGGCAAGAATTTTAAAAATATTGAATTCTTCCATCCATTCTTGGATAGAAAATCAACACTTCTTCATGCTGATCATGTAACAACTGATGCTGGAACTGGGTGTGTCCATACAGCACCAGCTCACGGAATGGATGACTTTATAGTTTGTAAAAAGAATAATATTGAAACATTTAAAGCATTAGATAGTAATGGTTTGTTTAAAGCAGAAATTGATTTTATTGCCGGAATACCTCCACTTAAAGCCGATCATTTAGTTATTGAAAAACTTGATGAAAAAAAAGCATTAATTAATTGCAATGATTACCATCATTCTTATCCTCACTGCTGGCGACATAAAACACCTTTAATATTTACTTCAACAGCTCAATGGTTTATTTCAATGAACCAAGAAGATCTATTAAATCAAGCTCTAGATAGTATTACTAATGTGCAATGGGAACCGTCATGGGGTCTCCAAAGAATAGAAAGCATGTTAACTGATAGACCTGACTGGTGTATATCAAGACAAAGAAACTGGGGCATTCCTTTAACTTTAGTTATTCATAAAGAAACCGGAGAAATACATCCAGAGCAAAATGATCTTTTTAAAAAATTTGCAGATGCAATCGAAAAAAATGGAATTTCAGAATGGGATAAACTAGATTTAAGTGATTATATTGATAACGCTTCTAAATATATAAAAACCCTAGATACCTTGGACGTTTGGTTTGATTCAGGAGTAACTCATTATACTGTTTCTGAAAAAAGATTTTCTAAGGGTGTTGTTGCAGATCTATATTTAGAGGGCTCCGATCAGCATAGAGGATGGTTCCAGTCATCATTGCTAACAAGCATAGCCATGAATGGAAGGGCTCCATATAAAGCTGTTCTTACTCATGGCTTTGTGGTTGATGAAAATGGAAGAAAACAATCAAAATCTCTGGGTAATGTTGTATCACCTCAAAAAGTCTGGGATAGCTTGGGTGCAGACATTTTAAGGCTGTGGGTAGCTTCAACAGACTTTAGGAGTGAAATGGTTGCATCGGATGAAATTCTTAAAAGGGTATCAGACCAGTATAGAAGAATCAGAAACACCTTTAGGTTCATTCTTGGTAATTTAAATGACTTTGATAATGCAGAAAAAACTAAATTTGATGAACAAATAGAACTTGATAAATGGATTATCCTAGAAGCTCAGAAATTAGAAAGTGATGTCATTAAATATTATGAAACATACACATATCACAATGTTGTTCAGAGAATACATAATTTTTGTGTTAATGAATTGGGCGGAATCTATTTGGATATTGTTAAGGATCGTCTTTACACATGCAAAAATGATTCACTGGCAAGAAAATCATGCCAAACAAGCCTTGATTATGTTTTAAATGTTATGGTTAGATTAATTGCTCCTATCTTATCTTTCACTTCAGAAGAGTTATGGCAAACACATAAAGGTTTAAAAAATCAGGAAGATTCGGTATTTCTATCAGCATATTTACAAGAAACAACCAATCAATCAAAGATCATCAGTGATACTGATTGGAAAAGAATTTTTGAAATTAAAGATTTAGTTAACCAATCTATTGAAGGACTCAGAAATGAAAATAAGTTAAAGGGATCTCTTGATGCTAATGTCACAATTTCTGTAAATAAAGAAGATAAGGCTATTTTAGATAAGCTAGGTGATGAGCTTCATTTTGTCTTTATTTCCTCAAAAGCATCTATAAAAGCTGGGGATACATTAGAAATTTCAATTGATCAAATTAATGAAGAGAAATGCACAAGATGCTGGCATAAAGATAGTTCGGTTGGGGAAAGTAAATCTCACCCTGAAATCTGTTCAAGGTGTGAAGAGAATATAGATTCAGATGGAGAAGTAAGATATTTTGTTTAAAAATAAATATTATCTATGCGTATTAATTTTTTTATTATTTGATATTTCAACAAAGCAGCTTGCATTAATTTATCTTAATGAATTTGAATCAAAAAGCTTTATACCTTTTATAGATCTATATCTAACCTATAATTCTGGCATTGCTTTTGGATTTTTAGACTTTGGTCATAGAGCATTATCAAATTTATTAACAATTGTAGGTATTTGTATTGTTATATACATATTTATGCTCTTAAATAAAGAGAATGAAAGTTTTAAAAAGTTAGCTTTATCTATGATTATTGGAGGAGCTTTGGGAAATATATTTGATAGAATTCCCGACGGATACGTAACAGATTTTTTACATTTAAAAATTCATGATTTTTCTTTTTTTATTTTTAACCCTGCAGATGCATTTATAACCATTGGAGCAGTCACTCTAATTTATTTAGAATTATTTAAAAGAGATCATGTCAGTAAAAGTTAAAGAAATTAAGCTTGCAAATCCAAGAGGCTTTTGTGCGGGTGTAGATAGAGCTATTGATATTGTTAATAGAGCTCTTGAAATTTATGGCAGTCCGGTTTATGTGAAACATGAGGTGGTTCACAATAAATTTGTTGTAGAGGATCTTAAAAAAAGAGGGGCAATTTTTGTAGAAGAAATTGATGAAATTCCCGATGGCTCGCTTGTAGTCTTTAGTGCTCATGGTGTCTCAAATCGGGTGGAGGAGAATACAAAATTAAGAAACCTTCAATACTTTGATGCTACTTGCCCTCTTGTAACTAAAGTTCATATGGAAGTGATTAGGCATGCAAGATCAGAAAAAGATATTATCTTAATAGGGCATGAAGGTCACCCTGAAGTTGAGGGAACAATAGGCAGACATATCAATACAGATTTCAGCAATATATATTTAGTTCAAGATGATAAGGAGGCTGCCGAAATTGAAGTCTCAAAGCCACATGAATTAGCATTGGTTACTCAGACCACTTTAAGTGTTGATGATACTAAGTCTATTATTGATATCTTAAAATCAAGGTTCCCTAATATCAAAGTGCCAAAGAATGATGATATATGTTATGCAACTCAAAATAGACAAGACGCTGTAAAGCAACTGGCATTAGAATCTGATTATATGATTGTTGTTGGATCTGTTAATAGCTCGAATTCAAACAGATTGAAAGAACTTGCAGAGAAATGTGGATGCAAGGCAGTATTAATAGATGAATTTGATGAACTTAATCTTGCTGAGCTAGATGGCTGTAAAACAATATCAATTACCGCTGGAGCATCGGCGCCTGAAGAAAGAGTCCAGGAAATTGCACATGCTCTCAAAGAATACACAGGAGCAGACATTAATGAAAATGGAGAAGATAAAGAAAGTATATTTTTTAAACTACCTCCCTTGTTAAGATAAATGGAAGTCAAAAATAACAGACTCCAAGGTATTAAATTCTTAGAGTCACCTAACTTTAATGATAGACCAAAAGGCGTTGATATAAGCTTACTAGTTATTCACTCAATAAGTTTGCCACCAAAAACATATAATACAAATCATATTGAAAAGTTCTTTTTAAATGAATTAGATTTTTCTTTGCATAATTTTTATAAAGAGATACAAGACATTAAAGTTTCTTCACATATTCTTATAAAAAGAAGTGGAGAGGTTATTCAATTTGTTCCCTTTAATAAGCGTGCTTGGCATGCTGGCGTGTCTTCATTTAAGGGTCAAGATGATTGTAATAATTTTTCAATAGGGATTGAGTTAGAAGGAAGTGATGATGATATTTTTGAAGATATTCAGTATGACCAACTGTCTCTTGTAACATCATCATTAATTAAAGAGTATGCTTTAATAAATAAAGATAATATAAAAGGACATTCTGATATTGCTCCTGGCAGAAAGACTGATCCAGGAAAAATGTTTGATTGGAATAGATATTTAAATAATGTATAACTTTAAAAAAATGTTTGTAATGCTTTTTTTAGGTTTTGGCTCCGGCTTGCCATATATTCTTTTAATAAGCACATCTACTGCATGGCTAAGAGATGTAAATATTGATTTAAGTTATATAGGTTTTTTCACTTGGATAACTTTTTCATACACCTTTAAATTTATCTGGGCACCTATAGTAGATAGATTTCCAGTACCTTTTTTAGCCAAGTATGGTCATAGAAAAAGCTGGATAGCTTTAATGCAAATTCTTATATTCGGAAGTTTATTACTGATTTCAAATATTAATCCTGTTGAAAACTTTATCTTGTTTTGTGTTGTTGGAGTAACTATTGCACTTGCTGGATCAATTCAAGATATTGCTATTGATGCTTTTAGGATCGAGTATGCTCACATCAGTGATCAAGGTAATTTAGCTGCTTCGTATCAACTTGGTTACCGACTAGCAATTATTGCAGCAACATCATTGGCTTTAATTTTTGCTGATATAAATGGCTGGTCTATGACATTTAAGTTAATGGCTGGATTGATGTGTCTTGGTTTTGTCGGGGTTTTATTTTCTAAAGAGGAAAAAAATACAGAGCTTGGCAAATTAAATTTCATCAATTCTATAGTCGAACCTTTAAAAGATTTCTTCTCTCGTTTTGGCATGTTTATGGCATCTATAATCTTACTAATTATTGCTACATACAGACTAACAGATATAGTTATGGGTCCCATGGCGACACCTTTTTATATAGATATGGGTTTTACACTGACTGAGATAGGTGCAGTTGTAAAGGTAATTGCATTAGCTGCTTCAATATTTGGCATTTTCTTTGGAGGTATTTTAATAAAAAGAGTAAAGATTTTTAAATCACTTCTTATTGGAGCATTTCTTGTAATGATTACAAATATTTTATTTGCATATGTTGCAGTATCAGATAAAAGCATAAGCTCTTTAGCAATAATAGTAGCCATGGATAGTCTTGCCGCAGGAATTGTTGGGACAGTTAACATCGCATTCCTAACAAGCCTTGTATCAAAAAAATATACAGGATTTCAATACGCTTTATTAACAGGCTTTATGGCTGGACCTGGATTTGCTCTTAAGGGCTTATCGGGGGTATGGGTTAATTACCTTCAAGAAATTTTTGGTTTTGAACATGGATGGATGGGCTTTTATATAACAACATCTATGTTAACTATTCCTTCTATAATTTTATTACTCACCTATAAAAACTTTCTGATAAGGCATGAAAACACTTTATAGAATAATCTTCTGCCTTTCTTTGTTATTGATATTGTTTTTTAGTGTCATTCCAGCATCGTCAATACCTAACATTGCTGCTTTATCTTTTTTAACAGATAAGATGATTCATGCTTTAATTTTTTTATATCTTTCATTTTTGGGGCTAAATTCTTATTTCAATCTCTCTAAACTTTTATTATTAGGACTGATATTTACATTTGGGTTTGCTATTGAAATTATTCATTTTTACCATCCATATAGGTTTTTTGAAATAGCTGACTTGATATCAAACTTGATAGGTATTTTACTTGCCCTTTTTATTTTTAATAAAAAAACTCAATAAGCTATTGATTTCTATTTTTTAGACCTTAACTAGTGTGTAAGTTAGGAAACTAACATAAAATTCATTCAATTATTTTAATAGGAGATAAAAATGAAACTAAGACCTTTACATGACAAAGTTCTAGTTAAAAGAACTGAAGAAGAGGAAACATCATCTGGAGGCATTATTCTCTCAGGATCTGCTAAAGAAAAACCTTCGCAAGGCGAAGTAATTTCAGTTGGACCTGGTAAAAAAAATGATTCAGGAGAAGTTACTCCAGTAAATATAAAAGCAGGAGATATCGTACTATTTGGTCAGTACGCTGGGAATGAAGTAAAGCTTGAAGGCGAAGATTATCTGATCATGAGTGAAAGTGATATTTTCGGCGTTATTGAATAAAAATTATATTAATTATTAAGGGAGAAAAAAATGTCAGCTAAAGATGTAAAATTTGGAGATAGCGCAAGAAGTTTGATGCTGAAAGGCGTTAACGTTCTTGCGGATGCGGTTAAGGTAACACTTGGACCTAAAGGAAGAAACGTTGTTTTGGATAAGTCCTTTGGTGCACCTACGGTTACCAAGGATGGAGTTTCCGTTGCTAAAGAAATTGAGCTAGAAAACAAATTTGAAAATATGGGAGCTCAAATGATTAAACAGGTAGCTTCTCAAACGAACGACGAAGCAGGCGATGGAACAACGACTGCAACTGTTTTAGCTCAATCAATCGTTAACGAGGGTAACAAAGCTGTTGCTGCTGGAATGAATCCTATGGATTTAAAAAGAGGTATAGATAAAGCTGTTAGTGCTGCTGTTGAGCATGTAAAAGGCTTGAGCGTTCCTTGTGCTGATAGCAAAGCTATTGCGCAAGTTGGAACTATATCAGCTAATGGTGATCAAGCTGTTGGCGATATAATTGCTGAGGCTATGGAAAAAGTTGGTAAAGAGGGTGTTATCACCGTCGAAGAAGGAAGCGGTATTGAAAATGAACTTGATGTTGTAGAAGGTATGCAATTTGATAGGGGCTATCTATCTCCTTATTTTGTGACAAATCAAGATAATATGACCGTTGAGCTTGAGAGTCCTCTTATCTTATTATTTGATAAGAAAATTTCAAACATTAGGGACTTGTTACCTCTGCTTGAGTCAGTTGCAAAAGCTGGAAAGCCACTTTTAATAATTGCTGAAGATATCGAAGGTGAAGCATTGGCTACTTTGGTTGTTAACAATCTTAGAGGCATTGTTAAGGCAGCTGCATGTAAAGCACCAGGATTTGGTGATAGAAGAAAAGCAATGCTTGAAGATATTGCTATTCTTACTGGTGGAACTGTTATCTCCGAAGAGGTTGGCCTCTCATTAGAAGGCGCTACCATCGAAGACCTTGGAACTGCTAAGAGAATAGTATTAAATAAAGATAATACTACCGTTATTGACGGAGCTGGTGATGAAAAAGACATAGCAGCTAGAGTTAATCAAATCAGAGCTCAAATTGAAGATACTTCATCAGACTATGACAAAGAAAAACTTCAAGAAAGAGTTGCAAAACTTGCAGGCGGAGTTGCTGTTATAAAAGTTGGCGCTGGTTCTGAAGTTGAGATGAAAGAGAAAAAAGCTAGAGTTGAAGATGCTCTTCATTCTACAAGAGCCGCTGTTGAAGAAGGGGTTGTTCCTGGAGGAGGATCAGCTTTAATAAGATGCTTAGAAGCAGTTGAAAAAGTTACTGGAGATAATGAAGACCAAAATGTTGGTATTAATATTGCTAGAAAAGCTTTTGAGGCACCTTTGAGACAAATTGTTTCTAATGCTGGCGAAGAATCATCAGTTATTTTAGCTAATGTTAAAAACGGTAAGGGATCATATGGTTTTAATGCATCTACAGGTGAATATGGAGATATGATTGAAATGGGTATCCTTGATCCTGCTAAAGTTACAAGAACTGCAATTCAGGCAGCTGGTTCTGTAGCTGGAATGATGATAACAACCGAAGCTATGGTTACAGATGTTCCTAAAGATGAAACTGCAATGCCTCCTATGCCTGACATGGGCGGAATGGGCGGAATGGGCGGAATGATGTAATTAAATTTTTGTTCAGAAATAAAATGGGGCTTAAAGCCCCATTTTTATTAGATTTACATACAAATTTCATTTAAGATAACGATAGCATATTTATAAGGAGAAACATGGATATTTTAACTGACCAATCTTTTTTCAGGGCTTTTCATATTCTTTTTGGGATAACTTGGATAGGCTTACTTTATTACTTTAATTTTATTCAAGGCGAGTATGTAAAGGTAGCAGACCCTGATGCAAAGGCTGACGTATTTAAAAAATTAGCACCGAACGCTTTATGGTGGTTTAGATGGGCTGCATTATTTACGTTTTTAACTGGAGTAATTCTGCTTTATCAAATTCATGTAAGAATTGGTACTGAGATCATTCTTGGTGCAGCAATGGGAACCTTGATGATGCTTAACGTATGGGGAATTATTTGGAGAAATCAAAAAATTGTTTTAGGTATGAAAGAGGGAGATGCTGCAACAGCTGGAGCTAAAGCTGGTCTAGCATCAAGAACCAATACACTTTTTTCAGTACCAATGCTTATGTATATGGTTTACTCAGTTCATGGAGCTGGAGTAGATGTAAGTTTAAATGCAGTTTTAATAGGGCTGGCAATAATATTTATTATTGAAGCAAATGCAATTTGGGGCAAAATGCTTCCAGCTATAGCTTCAGTAAGAGCTGTTATTACATCATCATTTGTTTTAGCTCTAGTTCTTAAAATTATTACTGATAATATTTAATATTTTAAATTTAAAGGAGAGATAGTGCATCTCTCCTTTTTTATTTCACTATTATTCTTTAAAATATGCATTAATCAAAACAAGGAAAAACAATGCCTAATAAACCAAGTAAAGAAGAAGCCTTAAAAGCTGTAAGAACTTTAATTTCATGGGCAGGCGATGATCCCGACCGAGAGGGTCTTATTGAGACACCTGATAGGGTGGTCAGGTCTTATAACGAATTCTTTTCTGGTTATTCAGAAGATCCTGAAAAAGTGTTAGGTAAAACTTTTGAAGAAGTTGAAGGATATGATGAGGTTGTTATAGTAAGAAATATTAGAGTTGAATCTCATTGTGAACATCACATGGTTCCTATAGTTGGTGTTGCACATGTAGGGTATATTCCTAACAAAAGAGTTGTTGGTATAAGTAAACTTGCAAGAGTTGTAGATATTTTTGGAAAACGTCTCCAAACTCAAGAGACAATGACCGCATTAATAGCAGATACTATTAATAGAGTTCTTGAGCCTAAAGGTGTTGCTGTAGTTATAGATGCAAACCATGAGTGCATGTCTACAAGAGGAATTCATAAAACAGAATCTAGCACTATAACAAGTAGAATGCTCGGAAGTTTTAGGGATAATATTGAAACTAGAGCCGAGTTTATGAATCTCATAAATTCCCCTAAGAATTTTTAAGATTTTCTAAGAGCTGGTTTTATGCCAAGCATTTATCCAAACACTCCACTTATTTTAGCCTCTGGATCTCATAGCAGACGAGTAATGCTCGAAGACGCAGGTATTCATTTTGAGGTGATTTCTTCGCAAGTTGATGAAGATTTATTAAAAAAAGAAATGGATGGGCTTCCCTTTGAAGATCAAGTTATAAAATTGGCAGCAGCCAAGGCTTATGAGGTAAGCATTAATAATCCCAATCTTCTTGTCATTGGGGGAGATCAGATGTGTATTTTTCAAAATAAGGTTTTTGATAAACCTGGTTCAATGGAAAAAGCTATTGAAAATTTAAAATTATTGTCAGGTACTACTCATTATCAATATAGCGGAGTGTGTTTGTATAAAGATGGAGTTTCTTTGTGGAATTATTATGAAATTGTAGAACTTAATATGCATTCTTTAACAGACAAGGAAATTATTAATTATGTTAAAGCAGAGAACCCAATTAATGCTGCAGGAGCATATAAATTTGAATCGCTTGGTTGTAACTTGTTTTCATCAGTAAATGGTTCCTCATATACAATTAGAGGGATGCCTTTAATACCGCTATTAAAAACTCTTAGGGAAATGAAAATAATAAGCTTAGAAAATATAAAATGAAAATCTTTAATTCATACACCGGTAAAAAAGAAGATTTCATCCCCTTAGATCCTAATCATGTAAAAATTTATGCATGTGGACCTACTGTATATAACTATGCACATATTGGTAATGCAAGAATGGCAGTTGTTTTTGATACCCTTGTTAGAGTTTTAAGGTATACCTATCCAAAGGTAACTTATGTGTCTAATATAACTGATATAGATGACAAGATAATTGATGCCGCTAATGAGCTAGATGTTCCTATAGAGCACATAACTCAAAAATATACTGACATCTACAATAAAGATATGCTAAAACTTTTAGTAAAATCTCCTGATATTCAGCCAAAAGCCACTGAATATATACCTGAAATGATAGAGCTTATTGAAGATCTTATTTCTAAAGATCATGCATATGAAAAAGATGGACATGTCTTATTTCATGTACCATCGTATGAAAATTACGGAAAGCTTTCTAAAAGGAATCGTGATGAACAAATTGCTGGAAGTAGAGTTGAAGTAGCACCATTTAAAAGAGATCCAGCTGATTTTGTTTTATGGAAGCCTAGCAATGAGATGCAACCAGGCTGGAATTCTCCCTGGGGTTTTGGAAGACCAGGTTGGCACACTGAATGTTCGGCTATGTCAGAAAAAACACTTGGATTGCCTTTTGACATCCATGGTGGTGGTAGAGACTTAACCTTCCCACATCATGAGAATGAAATTGCTCAAAGCTGTTGCTCTTCAGCTAATATCAACGATCCAAAATCTTATGTTAACTACTGGATGCACAACGGTTTTGTAACTGTTCATGGTGAAAAAATGTCCAAATCTTTAGGTAATATTTCTTTAGTTAAAGATTTAACGAAAGATAATCATGGTGAAGTTATTAGATTATCACTCCTTTCTTCTCACTACAGACAGGCATTGGATTGGAATGATAATGTTATCCATCAAGCAAAAAAGCTTCTAGATAAGTTATATAAAATACTAGCTGATATTGAAGATGTTGAGGTATCCAAAATAAATGATTCTTCGCTAGAATTTATATCGCCTTTATTGGATGATCTAAACACTCCAGGTTTATTAGCTAACCTAAACAAAATGATTAAAGATTTCAGATCTATTTCTAATGAGGATTTACCAAAATTTAAATCTAAAATGTTGCTAGCAACTAATCTTATGGGCATCTGTCAAGAAAATTATTTAGATTGGTTTTCTCATAATGATAAAAATCTAGATACTAATAAAGTCACCTCGCTTATCTCAGAAAGACTTAATGCAAAGAAAGATAAAGATTTTGAAAAAGCAGACAAGATAAGACAAAAATTATTAGATATGGGTGTTGAAATTAAAGATACAGAATCTGGGACTGAGTGGAATCTAAAATCATGAGTTTTAAGAATAGTCTTGAGGCAGAATTACCCGAAGAGTATCATGAAATCTCTCAAACACTCCAAAGTGCAGATTTAATTCTAAGCAATGCTGTAGATAATGCAAAAACTCTTTTTCACACCCTTGCTGTATCTTCAATAGATAATAATCAAGTAGCAACTAGAATAATGGTGCTCAGAGAATTCAACCTTAAAGAAAGGTACTTAAGATTTCATACGGATTATAGAGCTGCAAAGATAGATCATTATAAAAATAATAATTCAGCAAGTGTCTTAGGGTATGATCCAAAACTCAAAATACAAATTAAATTTCAAGGAACGATATCAGTTCATTATCAAGATTATTTAACTCGAGCTGCTTGGGAGGGCTCCTCAACTAGATCAAAAAAGTGTTATTCAGTAAAAGGTGGCTCAACACTTAAGATATCTGATCCAAAAGAATATGATTTAAAAGATGGCAACATTGAAGATGGTTATATGAATTTTGCTGTTCTTAAATTTTCATTCGATAGACTTGAATTCTTGCACTTAAAAAGCTCTGGACACCGAAGGGCATTGCATTCCTGGAAGAAGGGCCTTGAGTCGACATGGTTGGTGCCTTAAAAAACTTTAGTTTTTTTATTTTTTTAATGTATTATTAAAATCATTAATTTTAAACAAGAGATAAAATGAAATTTTTTTTAATATTACCAATTGTCTCATTGAGTATTTTTATTCACAGCAATCATCATGAGGAAGTAAATAAAAGCTCCATGAGTCATGAGAATAATTTTGCTTACCTATCAACATACACTATGCCTGCAGGATCAAACCCTGCAACATTGGCTAAAAGTCTTTTAAAGAATGTTGAAGATTTGAAAAAAGAAGGTTACAACAATTGTGGTTTACTTCGGCATGCTTTTGGAAGTGATAGAGCTTTTTATAGCTACTGCTACTTTGATAGTTGGGAGCAATTTGCTGAAATTAATGACAATGTTGATAATGCAGATGTAAGACAGCTTTATGGCGATCATGAGGATAGATTAGTTGCAGTAGATGAAAAAAATTTAGGACCTTCAAAGTATCTAGTTATGGCAAATTATTCTTTTGGCCCATACTTAACTATGGCTGAAAGGGCAGAAAGAGCAAAAAAATTATTTGATGTTTATGATGAGGGTTTTGGGGGCTGTAATATGATGTCTCATGTTTGGGGCCCTGGCCTAGAGTGGCAGATTGTTTGTGGTTTTGATAGCTATGCTGATTTCGCGAAAAAAAATTCAGCTTTAGCACCTCTTATCGAACCTCTAATGACACAAAAATTAGATATTTTAAATCACTCTGACGATATAATGGTCCGTGTAAATTAGTTTTAATTTTTAAATAAAAAACCCTCTTTTTGAGGGTTTTTTTATGGTGCCCTCTGCAGGAATCGAACCTGCAACTAATCCTTAGGAGGGATCTGTTATATCCATTTAACTAAGAAGGCGCTACTAACTTTTTCAGCAAATAAAGAAATAGCATTATGACCTAATACAGTTTTCTATTTACCTATATAATATAACTGATATGAATATTACTTTGCCAGACGGGAGCACAAGAGAGCTGAAAGAAGGATCAACAGGCCTAGATTTGGCTATGGATATTGGTCCGGGTTTAGCTAAGGCCTCTATTGCAGTCACTATAAATGGCGATCAAAAAGATTTATGCGATCCTATTGAGGGAGATTCAGAAGTCTCTATTATCACAATTGATTCATCAGAAGGTCTCGAAATCATGAGACATACTTTAACCGCTCAGGTTTTAGCTAGAGCAGTTAAAAACTTATATCCAGATACTAAACTTGCAATAGGACCAACAATCACCAATGGTTTTTACTACGATTTTGAATTTACAAAACCTATTTCTCCTGATGATCTTCAAAAAATAGAAAAAGAAATGAAAAGAATCATTGACATAAAATCATCTATAACAAAAACATTTCATTCAAAAGAGGATGCAATAAAAGTTTTTAAAGAAAAAGGGGAGTTATATAAAGAATCTATTATTCAAGAATCTGATCAAGAAGATAATTTTCAACTTTATTCTCAAGATAACAATGAATTTGTTGATCTATGTAGAGGACCGCATTTACCAAGTCTAAAACATATAGGCTCTTTTAAGTTAACGAAGTTAGCAGGTGCTTATTGGAAAGGAGACTCTAAGAATAAAATGCTTACAAGAATTTATGGTACTGCATGGAAGAATGATAAAGATTTAAATGCTTATCTACATTCACTTGAAGAGGCTGAAAAAAGAGACCATAGAAAGCTTGGCAAAGAAATGAATTTATTTCATTTTCAAGAAGAAGCTCCTGGAATGGTTTTTTGGCACCCTAATGGATGGACTATATATAGATTACTGCAAGATTTTATTCGCAGTAAACTTCAAAAATATAACTACAAGGAAATTAATACACCTCTAGTAGTTGATAGAAAATTATGGGAGGCTTCAGGTCACTGGGATAAGTATAGAGAAAATATGTTTATAACTGAAATAGACGAAGAGCATGCAAATGAAAAGAGAACCAATGCGTTAAAGCCAATGAATTGCCCTTGTCATGTTCAAATCTTCAATCAAGGATTAAAGTCATATAGAGATTTGCCTTTAAGATATGCAGAATTTGGCTCTTGTCATAGATATGAAGCATCAGGAACTATGCATGGTCTTATGAGGGTTAGAGGATTCACTCAAGATGATGGTCATATTTTTTGCACGGAAGAACAAATAGAGTCTGAAACAAAACTTTTTATTCAACTCCTTTCTGATATATATAAAGATTTAGGGTTTAAAAAATTTGATATCAAGTTATCAACTCGGCCTGAGATACGAGTTGGGTCTGATGAGGTTTGGGATAAAGCTGAAAATGCGCTGGAGTCAGCAATAAAAAAACTTGATCTTCCCTATGAAGTTGAAGAGGGTGATGGCGCTTTTTATGGCCCAAAATTAGATTTTGTTTTAACAGATGCTATTGGAAGAGAATGGCAGTGCGGCACTTTCCAGGCAGATTTTAATTTACCTGATAGACTTGAGGCTGAATTTATTGGTGAAGATGGTCAAAAACATACACCGGTTATGATTCATAGAGCTGTTCTAGGTTCTTTTGAAAGGTTTATTGGTGTTCTTATAGAAAATTATTCAGGCAAACTACCTTTTTGGCTTGCTCCAGTTCAAGTTGTAGTTGCAACAATAGTGTCAGATATTGATGACTATGCATCTGATGTAATTAATTCATTTGAGAGTGTTGGAATTAGATGTCGTGCTGATTTCAGGAATGAAAAAATTAGCTATAAGGTCAGAGAACATAGTGCAGCTAAAGTTCCTGTGATTATGGCATTAGGTGAGAGAGAGAAAGATTCTAATACGGTTTCAATTAGAAGAATGGGGAGCGATAAAACAGAAAGCATGGACTTGAGTGAAGCATTAAAGGTTTTATCTGATGAAAATTCTAATTCTCGTTAAATTATCAAATAGTGATATTAAAAAAGTTATTTATACTTCCAATTAAATTCTATAGATATTTTATATCTCCTTTGTTTCCACCTTCTTGTAGATTTACTCCAACATGTTCACAATATGCTATCGAATCAATCGAAGATTTTGGTATTTTTAAAGGAAGCATTCTGGCAATTAAGCGAATTTCTAAATGCCATCCCTGGTTCAAAGAAGATTAATTTTTAATATTACTCTATCTAAAATTAAACTAGATAAATATTAATTTAGGCAGTAATAATATATCTAAAAAATATGTATATAAATATAAATTAATGATATAGTTTTGATAACTAGTTAGTTTAAATAATACCGAATAGGGGGGGTTATTATGAACAAAATGAACAAATTTTCTAAATTTATTTTATTTTCAGCAGGTTTTCTTTTTTTATTTTCATCAAATCTATTTTCTCAAGAAGTTGAAGAGGTGATAGTTACAGCTTCTAAGAAAGAGGAATCCATCCAGGATTTAGCACTTTCTGTTGAAGCTTTTACATCAGAAAGTCTTACTGAAAACATGATAGAAGATATGAGTGATTTAGCTGAAGCTGTACCTGGATTAATTATGGATAAGGGTATTGGATCTGGTGCCAGTTTTTCTATGAGAGGAACAGGCTCATATGGTGTTGGTGCTGCAGTTATTGGTTCTCTTGTAACAGCATCTAATGGTCATAGTTATAACTCATCTGCTATTGCTGATATTGGTTTTTATGACGTAGAAAGAGTTGAAGTATTAAAAGGCCCTCAAGGAACAAAATTTGGAAGAAATGCTGTAGCTGGTTTAATAAATATGATTACCGCAAGACCTACAGGAGAATTTGGTGGCTCATATTCTTTAGAGCTTGGTAACCTTGCCTCAACTCAGTTTAATGGTCATATCAATATGCCTATTACAGACTCAATTAGAGCAAGACTTGCTGTGGTATCTAAGAAAAGAGATGGAACCACTCATAATATTCATACAGGAAATGACTTTAATGATATTAATGCTTGGGGTGCTAGGTTCTCATTAGATTGGGATATTGGCGATAATACTGTTTTAAAACTTACTACAGAAACTTATGAGGGAGATGACAATAGAACCAATATCGGTACTGTTTATTGTGCTCCTCATCCTCTGTATGGTTGTAATCCACTTGAACGAGGTCAGCCTAATGCTACACCAGATTCAAGAGGTAGTACTGCTGCATTATTTAATTTGATTGGAGCTTTGCATTATACAGCTGATCATAATTCGTATGCCAACTCTATTACCCCTGACAGTTTTAGATATGCAAATTTAAATAGAGAGCCAGAACATCAACAGACCATGCAATTTTCAACTCTTGAATTAAATCATGAGCTTTCAGATGAGTTAATGTTGAATGTAAAGTACTCATATTCAGATAGAGATTATTATCATTCAAATGATAATGATTACTCTGTGGCTAGTGAACCTTTTCCAGGATTAGCTGCGATACCAGGATTTCCAATGACCTGGTATGGTTGTTTCGGTGGTTATAGAGGAACAGGTTTTTGTGAAGATATAGATTCTGATAGAACTTACGAGTTCTCAGTTGTTAGAACTTATGGAAAGCAATTTGAAGTTTCATTAATTTCTGATTTTGATGGGCCTTTTAACTATACTCTAGGCGCTTACACTCTTGATTCTAAGAATCATAATGTTTATCAGGTTCAGACAGCATCATGGCAAATGATTAGTAAAGCAGTGCAACACCCATATAATAATGCTTTATTTGGTGGAGCTTTAACTGGCTATGGTGGCACAGACTTCTTTACAGCCTTAGTTCTTGGTGCACCTGCGACACTAAGCCCTGAAGGATTGATGGCGTTATTAATGAGTCAGCCTAAATATGAAGTACCTACAGAAATTTCAGGTTTCATAAACGATGATCATGTTCATACTGAATCTACTGCTGTGTTTGGTGAAATGTATTATGACCTATCTGATGTTACTAAATTAACTTTAGGTCTAAGGTACAACGATGATACGGTGACGGACAATATTATGTCATGTCTTACAATGTTGGGTTGTGACCAGTACCCACTTTCACAAAGGCTGACTAATGAATACGGATTTTTCCCAACACAAGTCATCGAATCAGATGATTCCTTGGCATATAAATTAGCTCTTCAGCATGATCTTTCAGACAATGTTATGGTTTATGGTAGCTATACTACTGCAGTAAAAGCAGGAGGAAATAATCCAAATGAGACAGGTACTCCTGATCCATATGATCCAGAAGAAACTTCTGTTATAGAATTTGGTGTAAAAAGTATTCTTATGGATGGGGCATTGCTCTTAAACGCAACCTATTTTGATAATACAACTGACGGTATGTTAATTTCATCAATTGTAAATGCTGGTTCGAAAAATAATAATGTTGATGCAGAGATTCAAGGTTTTGAAGGTAATATGGTTTGGTATCTTGGCGAAACAACAAGGCTAGATGCTACTTGGTTATTTGTGAATTCTGAAATAAAAGAATTCTCTTTAATCGATCCTATTAATATCAATAATGCAACAGCTATTTTATCTGCACCAATTTCGATAGATCCTGAAGGTATTCTTAGATATGCAGTTACTGACCAAGGGGCTATATTTAAGTCAGCAGGTTATTTATGTACTGTTCCATTTAATCCTCTTGCGCCAGGAGGAGCATGTCCAGCAGCTGGATTAGGAACTCCAGTAGACGTATCTGGTAATAAATTACCTCAGTCACCTGAGTCCTCATACAGCTTATCGCTTAATCAAGACTTTAATTCTGCACAAGGCACAACTACTGCAAGATTGACATACAGATACCAGTCAGAGAGAGAAGGTAATGTTTTTAATTCAGATAGATCAAGAATGCCAGAACACAAATTCTTTGATTTAAGTGTTACATACAAACCAAATGAAAAAGATTGGTATGCATCGCTCTTTGTTAAGAACATTGCTGATGATGTTTATATTGGAACATGGGCAGCAGCAAGTGCTCTTCAAGGTGGAGCACAATTTGCTACATATACCGATCCCAGAACATGGGGCGTAACTTTTGGTACAACTTTCTAATTAACCAATAAAAAAAAGGGCTAGTTTACTAGCCTTTTTTTTTGTTATACGAATTTATATATAAATTCTATATGCAATTTATCCACATAACTGGTATTATTTGCCATAATCTACACATATTAATCGACTTTATATAGGGGACTTTCATAATGTCAAAACTAAATGTATTACTAAAAAGTGGAATGTTATTCAGTTTAACATTCCTTTCATTTGCAATAACATCTCAAGAAATTGAAGAAGTTGTTGTTACAGCTACTAAAAAATCTGAATCAGTTCAAGACTTAGCTCTTTCGATTGAAGCGGTTACTGCTGAGTCATTAGACGTAAACCAAGTCTATGACGTATCTGACCTTGCTGAGATTACACCTGGTCTTGAGACATCCAAGACTATTGGTTCTGGATCTGGGTGGACTATTAGGGGCATGGGTTCATTTGGTATTGGCGCTGGTGTTATCGCATCTGTTGTAACAGCTGTTAATGGCCACAGTGTAAATGATTCTGTTGTTGCAGATACTGGATTTTTTGATCTAGAAAGGGTTGAGGTATTAAAAGGGCCTCAAGGTACTCTTTATGGAAGAAATGCTGCTAACGGTGTTATTAATATGATTACAGCTAGACCAACTAATGAGTTTGAAGGTCAATATGGTGTTGAAATTGGTAACTTCGGAGCAATCAGAACAAATGCAGTTGTAAATATGCCTTTTTCAGACAACTTAAGAACAAGACTTGCTGTGATGTCTAACAAGAGAGACGGAATGGTAACAAACTTAGTTACTGGCAACGATTTTGACGATAGAAGTGATATGGCATTTAGGCTTTCAGTTGATTATGATTTTTCAGACAGAACTCAAATCCAATTCACATATTCAGATCAAGAAACTGATGATAATAGGTTCCAAGAAGAAGTTTCATTCTGTGCACCAGATGAGTTCTATGGATGTAATCCATATGAAAGAGGTGGCATGAACCTTGTTGCGGACATGAGAGGTCACTTTGCTGGAGCTCTGGGTCTAATAGCTCATTTATATCCTGGCTCAGTTCAAAATGGTTTTGCTGGTCAAACTGCTTCTGATGATTTCACTAAAGTAAGACATAACAGAGAACCAACATATTATCAAAAGAACACAGTTGCTAACTTACAAATAAATCATGATCTAACTGATGATTTACTTCTAACTGCAAAGGTTTCATATGAAACTAGAGATTTCCACAGAATGGGTGATCAGGATCTTGGTTATTCCACAACACCATTCCTAGGAACTGCAGCTGCTTTAGGCGTAGATCCAATAGAAGGTTATTTATGCTTTGGTGGAGAAAGACAATTTTGTGAAACAGTTAATTCAGAAAGAATATATGATTTCTCAGACGTAAATATGAATGGTACTCAAATGGAAGTTACCTTAGTATCTGATTACGATGGTCCATTCAACTATACTGTTGGTCTATATCAAATTGAAAATAGAAATGATAATGTTTATCTAGCCCAAACAGCTGGTGGTCAATTTATGACAAGTTTTGGGGTTCACCCATATAGTGCTGTTGTTCAAGGTCTAACAGCGGGTCTTGTTCCAGGCGGTATCGATTGGAGCAGTAAAGCAGGTATCCCTTTCTATCAATCAATGTTGACTTGGCTTGGAGGTGCTGGAAATGCTCTAGCATGTGCCGGTGGTGCTCCAACATGTGATTTAACTGCGCTTGGTGCTTTCAATGACCGAACAGCTGCACATTATGCATTACCAGATTTTGTTATCCCATGGGAGTTAGGTGGAATTATTAATGATCAAAATGTATTATCTCAATCAACAGCTCTTTATGGAGAAATGTATTTTGATTTATCAGATGATACTAAACTAACAATTGGAGGTCGTTATCAAGAAGATGACACAACATCATGGACTTATAATGATACAGCAGCTGGTAGCTGGATGGCTGCAGGTGGCTGGCTTGTAGAAAACAGAGATACATTACCTTTTGTAGATGTAGATACTGCTGCTGACGATCAGTTCTCATACAAGATTGCTCTTCAGCATAATTTATCTGATGATGTAATGGTCTATGGTAGTTATACAACAGCTGTAAAAGCTGGTGGTGTTAACGCTGGTGACAATCCAACAACATATGATCCAGAAAAAGCTGGTGTTTTAGACTTTGGTTTGAAAAGTATTTTGATGGATGGATCTATGCTTCTTAACATGAACGTATTTAATGCTCAAAACGATGGTTTCCTCATTGCTGCTGTTGTTAATACTGGAACTCAAAACAGAAACATTGATGCAGAGTTTACTGGATTTGAGGGTAATATGATGTGGTTCTTAAGTGAGACAACCAAGCTTGAAGCTAACTGGTTATTCCTTGATCATGAAGTAGTGTCTGACACTATGCTTATTGATTATTTAAATCCAACAGGATCTAATTTAATTGCTGTAGGTTCTGCAACAGGTGCTGCTGGATTATTAACGGTGGGAGTAGACCCTTCAACAGGTGCTCCATTCTTTAAATCAGCAGGATTTAACTGTTCAGTTCCATTTGCATTTACAACTGGATGTAATGGAGGAGTTGAAGGTTATGCACAAAGCATTAAAGGAAATAGTCTTCCTGGTTCTGCCGATGAATCATATGGATTATCTTTAACTCAAGATATTAATGCTCAAAATGGTGTAACCTCAATGAGACTATCATATAGATATAGAGGCGAAGCTGATTTAAGCATCTTTAATACTCCAAGAGTAAAAATAGATTCTCAATCAACTATGGATTTAATAGTAAGATATACACCTAATAGTGATGACTGGTATGCTGGTGTTTTTGTTAAAAACCTCAGAGACCAACAACACATAAATGCTTTACGTGAAAACACTAATGTTGGTGGTGGAGCATTGTTGGGTGCTTTTACTGATCCAAGAATCTATGGTATTGAATTTGGAGCTAAATTCTAAATTTAAAATATTAATTAAATTAAAAAGCCCAGTTTACTGGGCTTTTTTTTTACTTCATACTTAACTAATGCTAAAGCTTCCATATATATCAGAGACAATAATAGTTTCTAAAGAAATGTGTGATCATAACGGCCACATGAATGTTAATTACTACTACAAACTTTTTGATAGTGTTTACACGGATATGTATTGCAGTGATCTTGGTTTTGACGATGCATATCTAAAAAGTGGTTTCTCAACATTCACCCTTGAAGATAGTATTAGATATTTAAAAGAATTTAAGCTTGATGACAAGGTTTATCCATCATTTCATTTAACAAATGTAAATAAAAAACTTCTTCATTTTGTTGGCGTCCTTCAAAACGAAAAAAATGAATTAGCTGCGATATTTGAAACTGTTCTTGGACATATGGACCTCACAGCTCGCAAGGTAACAGAATTTAAGCCTGAAAGGCTTAAAAACCTTTTAGACTATAAAAAAACACATGCTCTTCAGGAAAGTCTGCCTTTTGATTTAAGGCTTAAAATCAAAGATCTTTAAAATGAAACTCCAAACGTACATATTTCTATTAACATTATTAATTGTAAACGTATCTGATGCTAAAGAGATTAGTGTTATGTCTTTAAATGCTCAAAATCTTTTTGATACTTTTGATGACCCAGGCAAAGATGACAAAGCTTTCCTCCCAATAGAAAAAAAAGAATCCTATGAACATAAGAATTCATGTAACAACATAAATGTAAAAGCTTGGAGAATGGAATGTCTATATCAAGATTGGGATGAAGAAACTAAGGATGCAAAACTTAATAATTTAGTTGAAATAATTCTTTCCTACAATGGCGGTGGTGGAAATATTTTAGGTCTTCAAGAGATTGAAAATATGAATATATTAGAGCAACTTTTTAATTTATTAAAACCTCATGGGTATGTAGATTTTTATTTATTAGAAGGCAATGATAAGAGGGGGGTTGACACAGCATTTATTGCAAAATATAAAATATCAAACCCTAAACTACACTATGTAAAGTTTTCTTCTGATTTTGAAACAATTGATACAAGACCAATTTTTGAAGTTGATATTAAAATTAATGACCAAATTGTAAAATTTTATAACGCTCATTTTCCTTCAAATTTCCATCCAGTTGACATGAGGATTGAATCTTTTGATAAGTTAAAGGAGTTAGTTTCTCAACATAACTATCCATCAGTTGCATTAGGTGATTTTAATCTTACTAATAAAGATGACAGTAAATATAATGTGTATGGTAACCAAGAGGATACCTGGTATGTAGCTCATAGAGTAGGATGTTACGAGTGCAAAGGAACCTATTATTATGGTCGAGGAAAGTCATGGGATTTTTTAGATACCATAATGATCTCAAAAAAAAGAGGAATTAAATTTAATAAAACATCAATTGATGTTTACATTACAGAATTTAATACTTACAAAGATACAGGCAGACCTTTTAGGTTTGATTCAAAAAATAAAAAAGGTATTTCTGATCATTTCCCAATGGTTGCAGAGATAATATTAGATTAGGCTATTTTCTCCAGCCGCCTCTATCAAAGATTCTTAAGTATGTTAATTGATCATGTTCGGAGAGATTAATAACTTTACAGTAGTCTCCAGATTGAACTAAAACCACATCACCTGCAGTTAAATCATAAGAGTCTTTATGCTCAACCCCATAAGAAGGATCAGATCCATGTCCCTCAACGGAGTTCATGTACTCAACAACTTCCATGGAGCCTCTACCATTTGTTATAACGTAAACTACATCTGAATCAATTAACCTATGGCCATGCGTTGACTTGCCAGGCTGAATAACTGTTTTACTTGCTATTATTCTCTCGAGCAAATCATTAGTCCATACCGCATAGTCTTCGTTAACATTATGAGGTGATCCACCAACCCTGAAATTGTTATATTTTTTTGCCATAATTTTTTACATTTGTTTTTATATAATTATAGTTATTTAAGCTAAACATGCTAGTAAATAGTATCTTGGTCTGTTGTTATTGGTAGATATAAAATATAATAAATTAGCGCCTATTTGATATCAGCTTGCCGGCGCAAAAAATAGGCTAAAGAGAACTTGTAACTATATTCTCTCAGTTGATGTTTTAATTAATTATTAATATACACAGGAAACATTATGAGTAAAACGTACACAAACCCAGAAACAATTGGTCTCCATGCAGGATGGAGAAAAGATGAAAATACTAATTCAGTAGCTGTACCAATTCATCAAACTACCAGCTTTCAATTTGATGATACAGAGCATGCTGCAAATTTATTTGCCTTATCAGAGCTAGGTAATATTTATTCAAGAATAATGAATCCAACATGTGCTGTTTTAGAGGATAGGATTGCTGCTCTAGAGGGGGGCGTGGGTGCTTTAGCAGTCGCATCAGGCCAAGCTGCTTCAGCTTATGCTATTCAAAATATAGCAAAGAATGGTGACAATATTGTTGCTTCAGCTCATCTTTATGGTGGCACATATAATCAGTTTAAGAATGTTTTTGCAGATATGGGTATTGAGGTGAGGTTTGTTGATCCTTCAGATCCTCAAAATTTTGCTAATGCAACCGATGATAAAACAAGAGCTTACTATGGTGAGGTTTTACCTAACCCAAGTTTTGAAGTATTTCCAATATCTGAAGTAGCGGAAATAGGAAGACCTCTTGGCATTCCATTGATTGTTGATAATACTGCAGCTCCAGTTATCTGCAAGCCATTTGATCATGGCGCAGCAGTTTTAATTCACTCGACAACTAAATTTATTGGTGGTCATGGAACTTCTATTGGAGGCATTATTGTTGATAGTGGCAATTTTGATTGGGAAGCTTTTCCTGAAAGACAGCCTGCACTAAATAACCCTGATCCATCTTATGGTGGTGCAATATGGACAGAAGCTGTGAAGCCTTTAGGTCCAATTGCCTACATACTTAAAGCTAGAACAACTATTTTAAGAGACATGGGAGCTGCTATGAGTCCATTTAATGCCTTTATGTTTATTCAAGGCCTCGAGACATTAGCCCTTAGAATGAGAGAGCATTCAAGCAATGCTGAAAAAGTGGCTGAATACCTTTCAAACCATCATTCTGTTGAAAGAGTTAGTTATCCATCTCATATGCAGGGTTATGCGAAAGAAAGAGCAGATAAATACCTATCTAAAGGTAATGGAGGGCTCATGGGTTTTGAAATTAAAGGTGGAATAGAGGCAGGTAAGAAATTTATTAATGCTTTAGAGATGGTCTATCATGTTGCAAACATTGGCGATTCTCGAAGTCTAGCAATTCATCCTGGTAGCACAACTCACAGCCAGCTTAATGAAGAAGAGTTGTTGGCTGCTGGTATTACTCCTGGATATGTAAGACTTTCCATTGGATTGGAGCATATTGACGATATAATTGCTGACTTTGAACAAGCTCTAGCAAAGATATAGAAAAATTTTGAGCCAAGAATTAGTTACTTACATAGTTCTTGGCTCAAAAACTAGGCTTAAAGGTACAAAACTACCATTAAATAATAAGTACGAAGAGTATCTTCATCTCAATTTTGATGCAGAAGAAAATATTGAAAAGAATCTTGATGAGTTAATTGCACTTTCTAGGGGTGAGTTAATTGTATTGCTCCCACCATCTTCTTTTCCAAATACTCAGGCCAAAGAGGCGCTTAAAAAAATAGCTTTAATAGGATTGTCATCTTGGGGATGGTTTGATTTTAATTTAAAAAGAAAAAATTTTTTACAAAATATTAAAAAGATTAATACCTTAGTCAGAAGCATTCCAGATTTAGAACAGGGAATTTATTTTTCTAAGAGTCTATATTTTTCAGTTGGTGGAATTGGGTCTCTTAACACATCACCATTCTCTGAAATTGCAAAAAGATTTTATTCCAGAATTGATCCACAAAAACCTCTTTCACCACTTATAATAAGAACAAAAAATCTTACACTAGATTTATACAATGCATCTAAAAGTTAAAGCAAAGAACTTAAGTTATAAAATTAATGAAAAGAAATTATTTCAAAATATTTCCTTTGAACTTTTTTCAGGAAAAGCTATTCATATCAAGGGAGATAATGGTTCGGGTAAGACAACACTTTTAAAAATTATATGCGGCTTAACAAATCAAGTTAAGGGTGAGTTAGAGAAAAAACTGGACAAGCGAATATGTTTTTTAGGTCATAAAAACGCCTTAAAACAGTATCTTACAGTTGAAGAAAACTTATTTGTCCTTGATATCATTAATCATCCTGATCTTAATAAGCATCTCATTGAATTTGGGTTAAATAAAAGTCTTGATATAAATTTATCAAGTCTCTCTTTTGGTCAGCAAAAGAAGATTGCTCTACTAAGAGTTTTTTTAAATGATTCGGATTTAATTCTTCTGGATGAGCCATGTGTAGGTTTAGATAATAAAACTCAAAAATATTTGTGCAAATTTTTAAATGATGAATTGAAGCTTGGAAAATCAATTTTATTTTCTTCACATATTTCCTTAGACATAAATTCAGAAAAATTAAATTTAAGCGATAAAATATGAATGTAATAAAATTTGAATTACTGAAACTTAGAAGTAAATCTCGCGGATGGCTTGGACCCATTTTAGTATTTATTTTAATAATGGTTGCTTTCCCTTTAACTGTTGAAATATCTAATAAAGATTTAGACCAATCATTTTTTGCAGTTTTATGGATTGCTATACTGCTCGTGATGATGTTATCAACCGAAGATATTTTTTTAGAAGATTTTAATGATGGTTCATTGGAGCAGTTTGCAATTTCAAATATTAGCTTGCCTTATATTATTGCTGCAAAGATTTTTATTTATTGGTTATTAATAGGGGTGCCTATATCTATTATTGGATCTTTGTTTTGCTTAGGTTTAACCAACTCAGCTAATCTTGCTATTAATATACTTCCAATTTTGCTTATAACATCATATATATTTATAAATGTTTTTAGTTTTGGTAATGCTTTAAGTCTTAACAAAGGATCAGCACTTGGAACTTTAGTAACATTGCCATTATTGCTTCCATTAATGATTGTTCTAGGAAAAACTGTTATTTCTATAAACCTTAATTTAAATTATTTGGGTTTTGTTGCTCTGCTTTTAGGCATCTTATCGACTATAATATTACTAATTCCATTAATTATTTCTTATATTATTAGAGCTCACTTAGAATAATTTTTGGTCATAGAGAATATCTTATTGTGATAAAAAAATTTATACATCAATTCGCATCGCCTAAGACCTATATATATCAGGTTGATAGGGCTTATTCATATATTTTTTATATCTCATTGGTATTGTATTTAGTTTCTATTTTTTGGGGTCTATTTTTAACACCTGAAGACTTTGTTCAAGGAAATTCTTACAGGATTATTTATCTCCATGTACCCGCATCTTTTATTTCACAATCTTTGTATATTGCTATGGCAATAGCCAGTGCTATTTTTCTTATATGGAAAGTTAAGCTTTCAGTATATCTAGTTCGATCTATAGCTCCCATTGGTGCAATTACTACATTTATAGCACTAATTTCAGGCTCTATATGGGGCATACCTACATGGGGGACTTGGTGGGCCTGGGATGCAAGAATTGTTTCAACGTTAATATTATTTATCATGTATCTCGGCTTAATTTCTTTACATGACTCATTTAGTAATCATGAAAAAGCAGATAAGTTTCTTTCAATTTTGGTTCTTGTTGGTTCTGTAAATATACCAATAATTAAAATGTCTGTTGAGTGGTGGAGCACTCTTCATCAGCCAGCCTCAATCACTATATCGGATAAACCAGCTATCGATCTAGTAATGCTATATCCTTTATTTGGTTCAATAGTTGGCTTTGCTGGATTAGTTACGTGTTTGGTTATTCTTTCTTCCAAATTACAGATACTAAGAAGAGAAAGAAATAAATCATGGATAAAAAACTATGTTTAACTTTGCATTCAATTCTCTATCTGAAGCTTTTTTAATGCAAAGTCAAAATGGTCAAAATCATGGTTTTTTTGTTTGGTCTGTGGTTGTGATTGTTTTCTTATGCATTTTATCAACGTTTATTTTTTATAAAATCAATATTAAAAAACTTAGTAAGAAATTGAAATGAAAGCTATAAGAAAAGAAAGATTAATAACAGTATTATTAATTTTAGCCACCTCCGCATTGGGCTCATTTTTAATTATTCGAGCTCTTGACTCTAACTTAGATTTTTTCTTTACACCTTCTGAAATATTTAATGAAGACATACCTAATAATAAAAGAATTAAAGTTGGAGGTATGGTTTTAGAGGGCTCGGTATTAAGAGATAAAACAAATATTTCTTTTGTAATAACAGATTATAAAGGGTCAATAGATGTTAGGTTTGATGGCCTTGTTCCAGATTTATTTAAAGAGGGTAGCGGTGTAGTTGTTTTAGGCTACTTAAAAGATGAAACTCTTATAGCAGAGGATGTTTTAGCAAAACATGATGAAAATTACATGCCTCCAAGTATCGATATAAAAAATTAAATGTTAATAGAGATAGCTCATTTTCTTTCCATTTTGGTAACTGGACTGTTCTTTATGTGCTTTATTTTTTCCTTTTTTTTAAATTCAAAAGATATATTCATTATTAATCTAGTTTCAAGAATATATACCCATAGTTTTTTTATATTTCTTTCCTCATTCTTTATATATATTTGGCTAGCAATAAGTGACAATTTTAGCGTTTTATATATCGCTCAGCACTCTAATATCAATCTTCCAGTTTTTTATAAAATTTCATCTATTTGGAGCGCTCATGAGGGCTCTATGTTTCTCTGGATTATTTTTTTAACAAGTTGGGGGGCTGTATATAATTTACTTACCTCTAACGATCAGCCTCTAAAAGCAAAAACGCTTGGAGTCATATCAATAACTTCTGTTGGATTTTTATTATTTTTACTATTAACATCAAATCCATTTGAAACTATTCTTCCTGTGCCTCCAGAAAATGGTGCTGATATTAATCCAGTTTTACAAGATCCACTTTTGGCAATTCATCCTCCAATGTTGTATATGGGTTATGTTGGTTTTGTTATAGCTTTTGGACAGGCTATAGCATTTTTATTTGAGGGTAATACAAATATTAGATGGGAAAAGCAAGTGAGATCTTGGTCAGTTGTTTCTTGGTCTTTTCTTACGTTAGGGATTGCATTAGGTAGTTGGTGGGCTTATTACGAACTTGGCTGGGGAGGATACTGGTTTTGGGATCCGGTTGAAAATGTTGCTTTGATGCCGTGGCTGGCAGCTACTGCATTTATTCATTCTTTAAGCGCATCTTCAAAATCATCTATCTTAAGAATATGGACATTGCTACTATCTATTCTTGTATTCTCTTTAAGTTTATTTGGAGCTTTTATAGTCAGATCTGGAATTATTGATAGCGTCCATTCGTTTGCAAACGATCCGGAAAGAGGATTATATCTTTTGGCATTTATTGGTCTTCTTGTAATGATTTCTTTATTGCTTTTCTCATTTAGATTTAATCTTTTACTTTCAAATAAAAAAATTATTTCTTTGTCAAAAGAGTCATTTATATCTATTAACAATATCTTGTTTGGTACATTAATTTTTTCAACAATGCTTGGTGTCATGTATCCCCTAATATACGAATTTTTATATGATCAAAAAATTAGTGTTGGCGCTCCTTTTTATAACGCAATTTTTGTACCTATAACTTTGCTAGCATGTATTTTTCTATACTTTTCTATTGATACAAAATGGCAGCAGAGTTTTAATTTAAAATCACTTTATCGGCCGTCATTTTTGTCAATAACGGTTTCAGGAATTATAGTTTTTTTAGCTTTTTATAAGCTTTCAATAACTAATTTCTGGACATTGTCATCATTATTAATAGGCTTAATAATTATCATACGATATCTGATTGTGATTTATTTTTATTTTGCTCACAAAAAATTTGCTAATTTATACAGTGTTATTGCACATTGCGGCTTAGGTCTCTTGATTATATCGATAGCTCTAAATAATAATCTAAGCTCTGAAAGGGCATTAAACATTAAAATTAATGAAACAGAGATATATAAAGATCACCAAGTAAGTTTTACAAACTTAAAAATGGTTCCTGGACCTAATTTTGATTCTGTACAAGCAGAATTCCTAATAGTTAATCCAAATGGGAAAACATATACATTAACTCCAGAGAAAAGAAAATATTTTGCTAGAGGGCAAGTTACTACAGAGACTGCTATTCGCGCATTCTTCCTAAAAGATATTTATATGACAATTGGAGATCAGCTTGATGATGGAAGCTGGATTGTAAATATTCAATTTAATATGTTTATTAGATGGATATGGTTTTCTGCGATAATAATGGTTGCAGCAGGTTTTTTACTTGCTCATTCTTTGTCGAGATCAAGATCATGACTATTTTTATTAGATTTATAATAGTTAGCATTGCGTTGATGTTTTTTGGATTTTTTTATTTCTATATCAATGAGGACAAATATTATCCAGGAGCAGATTTCACTACTTCTGATATGCCTAATTTTGAGATTAAAGATTTATATTCTGAAAGAATATTTAATGTTAAAGATCTAGAAGGAAGCTATTTAATTAACGTTTGGGCAAGTTGGTGCATAACATGTCGAATTGAACATAGCTTTTTATCCAAACTGGAATCAAAAAATATACCAATTATTGGTCTAAATTATAAAGATGAAGAAGAGGATGCGATAAGTTGGATTACAAGGTTTGGTGACCCATATAAGTATATTATTCATGACTACAAAGGAAATCTTGCTCTAGACCTTGGGGTTACTGGTGCGCCAGAAACATTTTTACTAAATGATGGAAAAATTATTGTTCATTATAGGGGTGAGGTGAATGATATGATTTGGAATGATGTATTCAAGCCTATCATCAAGAGGGAGAATCTCTTTAATGTTAATTAAGGTTTTTTTATTCTTCTCAATAATATTTTCTAGTTTCACTTTAGGAAAATCACTTTATGACTTTGAAAGTGTTGAAGATGAAAAAAGATTTTATTCATTAATAAAAGAAATTAGATGCCCAAAATGTACAAGTGGTTCTTTAGCAAGCTCAAATGCTCCAGTATCTGAGGATATAAAATTAAAAATAATTGACTTAATAAAAGAAGGAAAATCAGACCAGGAAATAAAAGAATTCTTATCTGATAGGTTTGGAAATCAGATTTTATATAATCCGGGTTTAAGCAAAGACACATATTTACTCTGGTTAGCACCTGGTTTTTTTTTAATGATAATACTTCTTATTTTCTTTTTTAGAAAAAGAACATAATGCTATTAGTTTATTTGCTAGCCTTTATTTCATTATTTCCTATATATGCATATTTATTGTCTCCAAAAACAAAAAATAAGGGATATATCTTCGGCATTTCATTTTTAGTATTAATTTTTTGTTTATTTTCATTCATTGGTAAATATGCTTTTCTCGGGTCCATTAAAGAACAAGAAATAAATAATAAAATCTTATTAATAATTAAGCAGGACAATGAAATACCAATAAATTTATTTAACTCATTAGATCAAATTGTTAATGAAGAAAATAAAATTTATTGGGCTCAAAGCTATATCCAAAAGGCAATGTCAGACCAGAAACTTCAAGCTGCAGAGAGCCTTATTTCTTTATCAGAAAAATATTTCAAGACAGCTGATGAAAAATTTGTTTTTTATACTTTGTATACTCAACTTCGAGATTTGAAGTTTCCTATTTTTGCAAATTCTAAATTTATACTTTCATTTTCTCTGCCTGATGAATGCTTAAATTTTGAAGGAATCGTTTCGTTATTTATTATGAATGGCCCTAATATCCCTATTGCGAGTTCAAATTTTCAGAACTCTTTTGAAGTTATATTAAATAATAAAAATTCATCAATTCCTGGTTTTGATCTTGCTTCTGCTTATCTGAATCAAGAAACTTTGGAGCTGAAAACGTCATTATTTTGTATTGAAAAAAACTTGGATTATTTTTTTGAAAATGCTCTATTGTTTGATCAAAATAACCATATAAATTTCTATAATATTAGACCAAATGAATGGTTAAAAAGAGAACAATAGTTTAATATTAACCTAAGAAAATTATTCTCAAAAATGCAGTTAAATCATATAAAACTTTCAGGTTTTAAAAGTTTCGTAGATCCAACGAAGATATCTTTCCCATCAAATTTAGTTGGTGTTGTAGGTCCTAACGGCTGCGGTAAGTCTAATGTTATTGATGCTGTTAGATGGGTTCTTGGAGAGCTATCTGCTAAAAATCTTCGCGGCGAATCTATGGTCGATGTTATTTTTAACGGATCTGAAAATAGAAAACCTTCTGGCCAATGTAGCATCGAGCTATTATTTGATAATTCAAGTGGAAAAATTGGTGGGGAATATGCTTCATTTACTGAAATTTCAATAAAAAGAGTTATGACTAGAGATGCTCAATCTACTTATTTTATTAATAGTACAAAATGCAGAAGAAAAGATGTTCAAGACATATTTCTAGGAACTGGATTGGGCCCAAGCTCATATGCAATTATTGAACAAGGCATGGTTAGTAGACTGGTAAGTGCTAAACCTGAAGAGCTAAGAACTCATATCGAAGAGGCTGCAGGAGTTTCAAAGTATAGAGAAAGAAGAAGAGAAACCGAGAGTAGAATCAAAAAAACTAAAGAAAATTTATCAAGAGTTAGAGATATTAAAGATGAAATTGAGAGATTAATCAAAAGGCTTGAGAATCAAGCAAATGCAGCAGAAAAATATAATCAATTTAAAAAAGATGAAAGTCAGAAGCAAATTGATATTGCAATACTATACTCTCTTGAAGCTAAGAATAATCGAGATAAACTTCAAAAGAACCTTGATGCCTTGAATAGAGATTTAAAAATTAAACAAGCTGAATCTGATTCAAAACAAGCTCAAATAGATGAACATAGAACACAAAATGCTTCTGTTGTAGATGCATATGAACAAGCTCAAATAGATGAACATAGAACACAAAATGCTTCTGTTGTAGATGCATATGAACATGCTCAAAGAAACTTTTATTCAATAGGGGCTGAGATAGCTAAATATGAATCAGATCTTCAAAATGTTTCTAAATTAGAAATTTCTAATACAGATGCTCTTGAGAGAGCAAAAGCCAGCTATCAGGATGCAATAGAAAAAGAATCAAGTTTCAAGGATCTAAGCCCTAAAGAAAAAGAATTGAAGCTTGATATTGCTATTGTTAAAGCTCTTGACGCCCTTAAGCAAAAAAGCGTCATTGATATATCTATAAAACCTTTAGAAGAAAAAATTATACAAAAACAAAATGAACTAGATTCAAAACAAAGTATTGTAGATGCAGTTAAAGGAGATCAGACAGAAATTACTGAAGAAATAACATCACTTCAACAAAAAAAATATTCTATTGAAGCTGATATTGCAAGGTTAGAAGGAGCACTTCAAAATCTCAATAAGATTGAAGAGAACGCAAGGTTGGATTTTGAGAAAGCAAGCAGCAATTACTCTGATGCATTGCAAAAAGAGTCAAACAACGAGCATTTAAGTCCAAAGGAAAAAGCTATTCATTTACTTGATTCGATCACTGAACTGTTGAAAGCATTTGGCTCCAAGGCAGATTCATTAAATTCCAAGGTCAATGAATTAAAGGTACTTCTAATAAATATTCTTAAAATTGCATCAGATCAATCTAAAAATTATACAGCTGACTTTTTAAATAGAAAGAACCAGCTAGAAGATCTTATTAAAACAACTTCTGAAGATGCGTTATCTAAAAATAACCAATTATCTGAGTTAAAAGAAAAAAATATAATCATAAAAAATGAATTGGACTCTAAGTTGGAAAATCAGCTTAACATTGATGAAAAAATTAGAGATTTAGACAGCAGCAAGTCATTAGCATCTAATGAGCTAAGAAGTTTGGAAAAAAATATTTCTGATTACAGGCTTGAATTAAGAACTCATGAGATCAATCTAGAAAATGCCTCCATAGTTTTAGATAAAGCTGGTATCAGTTTATCTGAATTAGATTCATCTAAATACGTAGGAGCAGATCTTGTGAGTCTAGAAAATTCATTAGATGAAATTCAAAAAAATATTGCTGAATTAGGGTCATCTAATTTAGCTTCCCCAGAAGAGTATCTTGAAAGGCAAAATGAGCTTAATAAAATGATTTCAGAAGGCAAGGCTAAAAAACTTGAAATCCAAAAAATTATGTCAGATCTTGTTGAAAAGAGCTCTGTTGCTGAATCAAAATTAACTCATATCAGACAAAAGCAATCAGAATTTAACAATAGCTTGAGAGAATTAGAAAATCAAAAATCTATTGCTGATCTTGATCTTAAATCAATTGGTGAAAAAGTAACAAACTTAAGACTCGAGCTTAAAACCCATGAAATAAATTTAGATAACGCTAATACTAAAATTAAAGAGTCTGGAGTAAAGATAGAAAATATTGATTTTTCAAAGTATGAGGGTATGGATATCAATGAGTTGCAAAATAGTCTGACAGATATTCAATCTAAAATTATTCGTCTTGGTGCAATTAATTTAGCAGCTCCAGAGGAAATAGCATCTGAATCAAAAAGAAAGGAAGAATTAGATATTCAATATAATGATTTAACCGAGGCTCTAGAAAAGCTCACTGGCGCAATCAAAACAATTGATTTAGAAACAAAGACTAGATTTCAAGATAGCTTTGACGCTATAAACAACAGAATGAAAGAGGTATTTTCAAAATTATTTGGCGGAGGTATAGCAGAGCTTACCTTAACTGAAGATGATGCATTAAATGCTGGTGTGGTTATTATGGCAAGGCCTCCAGGCAAAAAGAATTCTTCTATTTCACAATTATCTGGTGGTGAAAAAGCTTTGACTGCTTTAGCATTAGTTTTTGCAATATTTGAGCTCAACCCTGCACCATTTTGTATATTAGATGAGGTAGATGCTCCCCTTGATGATCTAAATACAATGCGATTTATAAATATGGTTGAAGAGATGTCAAAAACAGTTCAATTTATATTTATTACTCATAACAAAGTATCAATGGAAAAGAGTGATCATTTGATGGGTGTCACAATGCAGGAGGCCGGTGTTTCCAGAATGGTATCCGTTGATGTGAATCAAGCATTAGAATTTGCTGAGGCCTGATGGAACAAAATATTGACATATATCTAATAGGTTTATCTGTACTAATTTTTTTAATTATTACATTTCTATTTATTAGAAAAATTTCTAATTCTGGAGAGCTAAAAGTTAATATTGAACCTGTAATAGACTCTTTTGAGATAAAAGAGATAGATGAAATACAGACGAAATCTCAAAAAGCCTTCGATTTTAATGAGCATAAAGATATTCAATATCAAGAACAAAAACTTGTTGTCCTCAATTTAATATCTATTGATAAATCTATGTTTGATATTGATCAAATATATGGCTTTATGACTAATTCAAATGCAATTCTCACGAATGGTTTTTTCGTTATTAAAGATAGAAATAATAAAGAATCATTTCGTATAGCAAATGCTTTAAATCCTGGCACATTTGAAAACGAAACAGAAACTTTTGCTGTTCTTTTGGCAACAGATCTTAATAACGTCAATGATCCTTTAGGTTCAGTAAAAGAAATGGTTAATTTTGCTTATCAGTTCTCAGAAAAATTTTATGCAAATATATGTGATCAAGAAAGAATGCCTATTACAAAACAAATGATCTCGCATATAGAATCTCAGGCGCAGGAAATTATGAGATTGAAGCAGTTAAGTACCTCAGAAAATAAATGATTATTATTCTTAATTAAAATGAAACCCTGGAAAATAATTCAGAAATTAGAGAGTGATAATAGTAGATTATTTAAAGAAGGTGTTATAGAAGACAATCTCAATGATGTTGTTTTACAAGAAGGGTTATCAATGTGTTTGGATGCATTAGTAACATTTGGTGTTAAACAAGTTCCAGAATCTAGCAATGATGGCAAGGGTCTTGATTGGGAAACATTTAAATTCTCAGCCCAGCTTCTAATAAATAGGGAAAGAACTGGTCATGCTGCTAGAGATGAAATTCTACACATAATGTCTCTAGCAACCTCAGAGCAATGGAATGATTGGTACAGAAGAATTCTAATAAAAGATCTCAGGTGTGGAGTAAGCCAAAAAACAGTCAACAATGTTTCAAAAAAAATGGGCTTAAAATATAGCGTTCCTGTTTTTTCATGCATGCTAGCTCACGATGGCGCAAAACACCCAAAAAAAATTCAAGGAAAATGTCTCGTTGAATATAAATATGATGGAGTTAGAGTCATAGCCATCACTAGAAACAATAGCACAACTTTGTATAGCAGAAATGGAAAAATTTTAGGCAATTTTCCTCACATAGAAGATGCTCTGAACAAAAAAGAATTCAACAATTTAGTATTTGATGGAGAGGTAGTTAGTGATGATTTTCAATCACTTATGAAGCAGGTGCATCGAAAAACAAATGCTAAAACTGACGATGCTTATTTAGCTCTCTTTGACATACTACCTTTGGATGAGTTCAATAAGGGCAAAAGCAAGCTTAATAGTCTGGAGAGAAAAGATTCACTTAATGATATATCAAAAAATTTCGATTCTTGTATCAAGCCTGTTGAATATGCAATCTTAGATTTTGATACTAAAGATGGTCAAAAAATATTTTCAGACATGAATAAGAAGGCGCTCGAAGAGGGTTATGAAGGATTGATGATCAAACCTGTTAACGATATATACGAATCTAAAAGAAGTCATGCCTGGCTTAAAATAAAACCTTTTATAGAAGTTACCCTTAAGGTTACTCAAATTCAAGAAGGCACTGGAAAGCATGCGGGCAAGCTTGGAGCCTTTTCAGTTGAAGGAGAAGATGATGGTAAGTTTTTCTCTTTAAGCGTGGGAAGTGGCCTTACAGACGATGATAGAGAAAAATTTTGGAAAGCTAGAGATTCTTTAATAGGTCAATTAATTGAAATCAGGGCTGATGCTATAACCCAAAGTATCGAAGGTGAGCACTTTAGTTTAAGATTTCCTCGTTTTAAAACTTTTAGAGGGTTTGAACCAGGTGAAAAGATCTAATGAATATTAAATATTTTAAATTTTCATTAATCTTTTTATTGGGTTTTACGCTTCAGTCATGCATGGCAACACCCCCAAAGAATCCTGATAACATCTGCCTAATTTTTGAAGAAAAAAAAAGTTGGTATAAGGCTGTTATGCAATCTGAAAAAAGATGGAAAATACCACCATATGTACTAATGTCTTTTGTGTATCAAGAATCAAGCTTTCAATCAGATGCAAAGCCTAAGAGAACAAAATTACTATGGGTCATTCCATGGAAAAGAGAATCAACTGCTGCTGGCTACTCTCAAGCTTTAAATATGACCTGGGAAGATTATAAAGAGGAAACTGGAAATACTAGGGCAAATAGAAAAGATTTTAAAGATTCAGCAGATTTCATTGGCTGGTATGCAAGCAAAGGATATTATCAAGGTTTTGATAGGCTAGATGCGCGAAAACTTTATCTTGCTTATCATGAAGGGTATGGAGGCTTTAAGAAAAAAACTTATAGAAAAAAGCCGTGGCTAATCAAAGTAGCAGACAGAGTGCAAGCGAGATCTACAAAATATCAACAGCAATACTGGGGATGCGCAAAAGAACTTAAGAAGAATAGGTTTTTTTTCTTCTAAATTAGATATTTTTTACCTCAAAACCTAGTTTAGAAAGCTCTTCAGTAAAGCTCTCACCAGCTATAACGGATATCTTAGAATCATTAAATAAATACTTTTCAGAAACTCTTACAAGATCTTCCAGTGTGCATTCTTTTACTCTTGATCTAAAAAGTAAGCGTTCTTCTTGTGTTTTATTATCAAGCTCACTCGTGAAATCACTCATTGCTTCACCGTAAGGAGATAAAGGCTTATCTATACTTGAAATAACACCTAATACACCTTCCTCAAGCTGATCTTCTGATATATTTTTTAAAGACCAAGTTCGCGAATTTTTAAATTCTTCAAATGTTTCAGAGCACTTTGGGTCTCTGTATGAGAAAAATTTAAATACTTCATTGTTTGAATCTTGAATAGCTCCTGATCCATAAGCTCCGCCTTTCTCTCTAATTGCTGAATGAAGATAGCCATTACGCAATACAGTGCCAAGAACAGTTAAGGCAGGAGCATCTTCATGCTTAGAATCAACTGATGGAAAAGCTTCTGCACAAAAACATACTTGCGATCCAGTAATCCAGCCAATTGAACCATCTTGAACCCCAACAAAATTTTGATTGTTTAAATCAATAGATTTTGCATTAAAAATAGTATTTAGTTTAAGATCAGATTGATCTAATGAAGAAGCACTAAATAAATAATTGGGCGTTTTTGACACCTTATTTTTAATGGACTGAAGAGTATTTAAATATAACTCAAATTCATTTTTATCATCAACGAGTTTAGATAACTTATTTGTATTGTGGATAAACCTCAATCCTGAAGTTAAATCATTGGTTGCTGCAATATCTGTTATTTGAGATGCAGCATTACTCATTGATAGAATATGACCATTTTGAATTACTGATTTTTCATTATCCGCAGATATAAACTCTAGCAACTCTTTAATTCTTTTTGATTCATTAAAATTAGACTCACTCACTGTTTTTAACATCAAATCCTGCATTAATAGATCATTTTTTTCTAAGCTCTTAGATGAGACTTTTAAAGCTAATTTATACGAATCACCCTCATCATTTGGCAATGTAACAAACGAAGCAGAAATGCCACCAGTTATCGAAGATTGATATTTTTGAATATCTTCATATGAATCTTTACCAAGGCCGATATCTGTTAATGTATTTGTAAAAAGGTTTGCAACCCTTAACTCATCCTGATTTAAAGCATCACATGGAAATAACATAGAATGATAAATAATACCGTTTGTTCCAGTTTTGTAAAAATAATTAGAACTTGCATTGGTTTTTGTTATTACTGGAGATGCATAGTTTCTTGAAAGAGGTATGTCATCTTTTGTTACCTTTGGAAGAATCTCAGGATCATCATGCGCATTCTGTCTGGATTCAAGCTCATTTGCTAGCCTAACAATATCTTCCTTGTCTTTTTGTGACAAATCTCTAGTTTTTTCAATGACTTTCTGCTGAATTTTTTCTTCATTTTTTTTATTGAATTCAGTGTCTGGTATTAGAGAGTAATTTAATCTATGTTTATTTAAAATAAGATTTTTTTCAATTAGGTTTTCAATATAATTTTCTGATTTTAAGTTTTCTTTAATAGCATCAAATGCATTATCTAGATCCAGAATTTCAAGAGGATTGTCATTATGTATGCAAGCAGGCAAACAATTTAACATTATTTGAAGACCAAACGGCATTCCTGAACCCGTTATCTCTCTTTGTCTTATTTCAAGCTGATGTAAAGAAGAGCTAATTAAATCTTTTGGGACTCCATCTTTAACAAGTGATTCAAGACACTCTATTATCAATCTTTCAACTTCTATTTGTTTATTAGCTCCTACTCCCTCAAGTCCGGCAGCAAAAACAAGTTCTTTTTGGTCTGCCTCTAATCCTGTTAGAGGGGATGGCGAGGTACCTAATGTTGAACCCTCTAGAGCTTTTCGAAGAGGCGATGCTGAGTTATCTAAAAGTATATTAGACATTAGGTAAGTCTCCAGTAGCTCTATAGGATTATGACTTTCATTTAGCAGCCAGCTAATTACAACATGATGATTGTCTTCATCTCCAGGCTGAGGATTATAAAAATCAGAAATTGTTTTTGGTGATGATAGTCTTTCTTCATTTCTCACTGCTACAACATCATTAGATGGAGAAAAGCTATCTAGTACATTAGCTTTAATAAATTTTTGGATTTCCTCAGGGTCTAATTTACCAAATGTAAAGAAGGTTGCATTAGATGGGTGATAATGTTTTTTATGAAAATTGACTAAGTCTTCATGAGTAAGGTCAATAATATTTTCTGGATCTCCACCGCTATTATGTTTATAAGTTGATGAAGAGTACAAATGTTTTGACATACCATGCCACAATTGACTTGTTATTGAACTCATGGCACCTTTCATTTCATTATATACAACACCTTTTATTTCAATTTCACTATCAGGATTATTTTTCTCTTTGAATTCAAGCCTGTGTCCTTCTTGAGCAAAATCTAAACTATCAAGATTAGGAAAGAATGATGAATCTAAATACACCCCTAATAAATTATCAAAATCTTTCTTGTTAAGAGTTGCGAAAGGATAAGCCGTCCAATCACTTGATGTGAAAGCATTCATAAATGTATTAAGGGATCTTCTGATCATCATAAAAAAGGGATCTCTTACAGGATATTTCTTAGAACCACAAAGAGCAGTATGTTCAAGAATATGAGCTACTCCAGTAGAATCCTCTGGAATAGTTCTAAAAGCAACCATAAAAACCTTTTCGTCGCTATTAGTATCCAAATGGACATGCTTGCAATTAAATTCAGATTCGTTATATATTTGAGCATTAATATCTAATAAAGGAATATACTTTTGTTCTTGAAGGTTAAACATAATAAAATCTATTTAAATTTATAATTAATTCTATGAAAAATATAACAACACTACTTACGCTACTATTACTAATCGGTTGTAATAGCATTCAAACTAACATTGAAGTTGACTCAGTTGATACTTTCAACTTAGACAATTATAACGACTTTTACATAAAGATAAATGAATCTAATATTAGTGCTGAAATAAATCCTATTGAATTAGAAAGATTTAAAGATAATCTTAAATCTGCCCTTCAAGAAAGAGGTCTTACTTATTCAGCAGATTCAAACCTTACATTTGATATAAATCTAACTACCAAAGATAAAGTCCAATCAGACAGAATGAATCATTACTATTCTAGATACTACTGGGATAGATATATGTACCGAGATGATATTAGAACTATTACAGAGAATGTTCTTAGAGTTAATCTCAAAGATAATGCTTCAGATTCAACTTTATGGACTGTCGTGACTGTATGGAGGTCAGGCTCTTCAAAAGCAGCTACATCAGATAATGGCTCTGATTTAATTGTGGATGAAATAATGCTCAGCTTTTTATAAAAAAATTAAAATTTGTGATTTATAAAAATATACTAGGTCTTTTATTCTGCTTATTTCTTTTATCATGCGCTCCACAAGATAACGAAATTGAAATCCCAAAAACCTCTCAAGTAGAAAACCTTATAGAGCATTCAAAAGAATTTGAAAGAAAGATATATTCTTATAGCACTCCAGGAGGAAAAATACACGTAGCGATTGGCTTTGGTATAGCTAATTCAATAATGGTCGAAGGAGATGGAGGAAATATTATTATTGATTCATCTGACAGTACTTATGAGGCAGAAGAGATATATAAACTTTTCAAGCAAAAAAATTCAAATCCAATTAAAGCTATTGTTTATACTCATAACCATGGTGATCACACTTTTGGAACTGCATATTACTTAACAACACAGAAAGAAAGACCAAAAATTATTGCACATCAATCCACAGATTATTATATGCAAAGAATTCTTGGAATAATTAATCCTATAATTAGCACCAGAAGTACTAGAATGTTTGGAACCGCCTTACCTGAAGATGATGTTATAAATGTTGGCATTGGTAAAAGTCTCAATATTTCCAAATCACCTTTTGGTTATGTTAGTCCAGATACAACGTTTGAGGATGAACTTAAGATAAACATAGCTGGTGTAAACATTGAACTTTATCACGCCCCTGGTGAAACCAATGATCAATTATTTGTCTGGTTACCAAATCATAAATCATTAATGCCTGGGGATAATATATATAAGACATTTCCAAATCTGTACACAATTAGAGGAACAACTCATAGAGATGTAATGGGATGGGTTTCAAGCCTAGACCACATGCGTTCATTTAATTCGGAGTATGTGTTTCCTAGTCATACCAAGCCAATTGTTGGGTTAGAGGTAATATCAGATACTTTTATTTTGTACAGGGACGCAATTCAGTTTGTCCATGATCAAACTGTTAGATTAATGAATCAAGGTTTGTACCCAGATCAAATTATTGAATTAGTTGATTTGCCAGAATCTATAAAAAAGTCTCCTTTTTTAAATGAATTTTATGGCACAGTAAGATGGTCGGTTAAAAGTATTTACAATGGCTATCTTGGTTGGTTTAATGGTAATCCTGCTGAATTAGATCCATTATCAAGAAAAGAAGAAGCTCAAAAATTTGCGAATCTAGTTGGAGGAGAGGAAGCTTTATTTTTAGCATTTCAAAATGCCGTAAATGATAAAGAAATGCAGTGGGCCTTGGAGCTCAGTGACAGGTTGATGGCATTAAATTTTTCTATTGCTGAAGTGGAATCTCTAAGAAGAGAGGCTTTGCTTTATATCGGAACAAGGTCTTCAAACCCCAATAAAAGAAATTACTTTCTTACATCAGCACTGGAGTTAAGTGATAGCTTTGTCTCTTTTGAAGAAACAGAAAGAACTTCAGAAGGTGTTAAAGAAATTTCAATAGATACTATTTTTAGCATTCTATCTGTTAGATTAAACCCTGAAAAAGTTATAAATAAGAACATGAATGTTTGTTTTTATTTTTCATCAGGACTAAGAAAAACAATATCGATTAGAAATCAGGTTGCTGCAATATCTAATGAGATAACTAATCCATGTGCTATTAGTGTAAAAGCAACAGAACTTAACTTTAAAATGGCAATTTCTGGTCTTGCTAACCCAGTGATGGCTTTGGCTTCTGGAGATATTGAAGTTGATGGTAGTAATACAGACTTTCTTCAGTTTCTAACCTATTTTAGATAATATTTTACCATCTATATTTATCAAAGTTTTCTGGATTAGCCCAGCCTTCGGCATTGTTCCATGATCTTTTATTATTATAGGTCTTTAGATTATATGAAAAACATAGTAACTTATTTTTACTATCTTCCAATTCAACCTGGAATCCAAGTTTAATCATATTTGACTCCATAACTCCGTCCTCAGGAATAGTAAATATCATTATTTTTTGACTTAAAAGATTTTTAATAATCCCGACTTCACTATTCTTAAGTTTTATGTCTTCAAATACTATAAATAAATCACTAGTTTCTTTAATATTATCAATTGATGGAGAAATATTTAATTGAGATACATTCGTACCTTCAATTAATTTAACAAGTACGGAAACATTTTTTTTGGTCACAAGCTGAACATTTAAGGAGCATTCTTCTTGGAGTATCTTTAGAATAAAGTTATTAAGAATGCTTCCTTTTTTTTTCATTTTAACAAATGTTTTACAGCCTCTCTTTCTGATTCAAGCTCATCAATGGATATTTGAAATTTTTTCTTTGCAAATTCAGACATATTAATATCTCTTTTAATTTCAACACTACCATTAGATAGTGTTATTAAAGGATAGCCGCAAATTAGACCTTCCGGCACACCATATGCTCCATCACTTGCAACTGCTGCGCTGAATGAGTTTCCTTCTTCAGTTGTATTTTCACAGGCAATTATAGTATCTAAAGCTGCTTTAGCAGCTGATGTTGCAGAAGAGGCACCTCTAGAATCTATCACAGCTTTACCCCTTTGCTGAACAGTTGGTAGGAAATGACCCTCAACCCATTCCATATCATTCATAACATCTTTTCCTAATTTACCATCTATCAAAACATTCTCTATGTCAGGATACATGGTAGGGCTGTGATTGCCCCAAATAATCATATTCTTAACATCTTTGACATTAGTACCAGTTTTTTTACTTATTATCGATTTAGCTCTGCTTGAATCAAGCATAGTCATCGCCATCCATAATTGGGATTCTTTACCTGCTGAGTTTTTTCCTATTAATGCGTTAGTGTTTGCAGGATTGCCAACAACAAGAATTTTTGCATCATTTTTACCATTTCTTCCTATGGCCTCTCCTTGCTTAACAAAAATTCCGCCATTTATTTTAAGCAGATCTGATCTTTCTTCTATTTTCTTACCCTCATAAACAATTCCTCTTGGAATACTTCCTACAAGAAGAAACCAATCTGCGTTATGAGAAGCCTCATCAAAGTTATCTGTGTATGTTACTTCGCCCATATTAGGAAAATATGAATCCTCAAGCTCCATAACTAAGCCTTCAAGTTTGCTAACAACTTGCGGAATCTCAACAAGACATAAGTCGACAATCTTTTCTCCAAATGTATTTCCATCAACCAATCTTGGAATAAGAGAGTAGGCTATTTGACCTGCCGCTCCAGTGACTACAACTTTTACTCTTGAGCTCATTTTTTTCCTTATGAATTTGAAAATTTAATTAGTAATTATATTCCTAAAAGTTAAATTTATTCTTGGCTTTTTAGGTTTTTTTGTCTTTTTTATTTCGTGTTTCCAATATTTTTGTGTTTGACCATGCATCAGAATAAGCTGACCGCTGGTTTGCGGAATGTTTAAGCTTGTTTTTATATTCTTATGCTTGAAATGAATATCCCTTGATTCTCCTAGTGATAAAGATGCTATTACAGGATTAATGCCAAGTTCTTTTTCATCATCAGCATGCAGGCCCATAGAATCATTTCCATCTCTATATAAATTTGCAAGAACAGAGTTAAACTTATGAGATGTAATATGTTCTATAGTTTGTTTAATTTCTAGTAGTGTCTTATTCCAATTATGCCTATATAGTTTTTTTCCAGAATATCTATACTCCACATCTTGATCAGCATACCAAGCTTGGAGTCTGGGAATTTGATGATTTTTTCCAAAGATTTTTATAAATCCTTTTTCCCAATTCAAATGTTTTAAGCATGACTCGTACCACAAATCTATTTTTTGTTTTAATTCAATGTTGTTATATAAACTGATATCCAAATTTGGATATCCAGTTACTACTTCTTTTTTAAACAAGGAAGTTCCTTTTTTCGGTTATAGTAAATAAGACTAATTTTTATTAGAATAACTTTATCTTAAATATATAAAAACTTCCAAAAAAAGGGGTGAAACAAATGGGTATTAGATTTGATAATCAAGTTGCAATTGTTACTGGTGCAGGTGGAGGATTGGGTAAAGAACATGCTCTAGATCTTGCAAGAAGAGGGGCTAAGGTAGTTGTAAATGACCTTGGTGGAGGCGTTGATGGAAGTGGGGCCAGTGATGCTGCTAAAGCTGTAGTTGATCAAATCATGTCTGAAGGAGGTGAAGCAATAGCAAACGGCGCAAGTGTTACTGATTTAGATGCAGTAAAAGCCATGGTAAATGAAGCTATGGAGAAGTGGGGTAGAATAGATATCCTTGTTAACAATGCTGGAATCTTGAGAGATAAGAGTTTCCATAAAGATTCTATAGAGAGTTTTAATACCGTTATGGATGTTCATTTTCAAGGCACTTTAAATTGTACCCATACTGTATATCCAATAATGAGAGAGCAGGAATTTGGCAGAATAATTTTTACTAGCTCATCAAGCGGTGTATTTGGTAATTTCGGTCAAGCTAATTATGGTTCTGCAAAAATGGCAATGATTGGATTAATGAATACACTTAAACTAGAAGGCCAAAAATATAATGTATACACCAATTCAATTACTCCTGTTGCATACACAAGGATGACAGAAGGCTTGATACCTGAAGATTTTGGTAAAAATATGCAGCCTGAGCATGTAACACCTGCAGTTGTTTACTTAGCAAGTAATGATGCTCCTAATGGAGTTATTATTGCTGCCGGTGCTGGAGTTTTCGCAAGAATATTTATTCACGAAACAATGGGCATTAATCTTGGAACTGATGAAGACATGACTGCTGAAAATATTGCTGCAAATTGGGATAAAGTTTCAGATATGGATGATGCCAGACCACTTCAAAATGGCGGCGAGCAAACTTTAAAAATATTTGAATTGATCAATAAAGGTTAATCGTGAAGCTCTATTCAAGTAAGCTGGCCCCAAGTCCATTAAAGGTCCTGATTTTCTTAAAAGAAAAGGCTATTTTTGATCAGGTTGAAATAATTGACTTGGATCTAGGAAAATTGGAGCACAAGACACCTGAATATAAGGCAATAGCACCTAACTCAAAAGTTCCCGCTCTAGTGTTAGACGATAATACTATTATTTTGGAAACAACTGCTATATGTAGATATTTAGAGTCTTTATATCCTGAACCCAATCTATTTGGAGAAAATCCTATGGAGATAGCTTCTATCGAAATGTGGTACTCAAGGGTAACATATGAATTAATGGTTCCTTTAATGCATGGATTTAGGCACACACATCCTCATATGAGTCAGATGGAAGATCAAAACCAAGAATATGGCCTTGCTCAAAGAAAGTTAGCCATAAAAGCTTTAGATGCTTATGATGAAATCATGGCTGCTAGAGAATATATTGCGGGAGAAAGATTTACTTATGCGGACATTCAAATGGTCACGTCCTTGCAATTTTTAGTTAGGTTAAATAGGCTTGATATTGCAGATTATGAAAACCTGAATGATTACACCAATCAGGTTTCCAACAGACCTAGTTTTTCTATTTAAGCTATTACCAGTTCAGGGCTCCACCAACCTGGTATTCAGTAACTCTAGTTTCAAAGAAGTTTTTCTCTTTCCTTAGATCAATAATTTCAGACATCCAAGGGAAGGGATTTCCTACACCTTTAAATTCTTCTTCTAGACCTATCTGTGTTAGTCTTCTGTTTGCAATAAATTTTAGATATTCTTCCATCATTGCTGCATTCATTCCTAACACACCACGAGGCATAGTATCTCTTGCATACATTATCTCTAATTCTGTACCTTCAAGTATCATTTGAGCTGCTTCAGCTTTCATCTCTTCATCCCATAAATGTGGATTTTCAATTTTAATTTGATTGATTACATCAATACCAAAATTTACATGCATAGATTCATCTCTGAGAATGTATTGAAATTGCTCTGATGTTCCTGTCATTTTATTTCTTCTTCCCATAGATAATATTTGAGTAAATCCACAATAAAAGAAAATTCCTTCTAGCACACAATAAAAAGCTATAAGATTTTTTAGGAGCTGTTTATCCGTTTCCACTGTGCCTGTTTTAAATTCAGGATTTGATATTTCTTGAGTATATTTTAATCCCCATGCAGCTTTTCTGGATACACATGGTATCTCTCTATACATATTAAAGATTTCTCCCTCATCCATTCCAAGGGACTCTATGCAATATTGATATGCATGTGTATGTATAGCTTCCTCTAGGCTTTGTCTTAAAATATATTGCCTACATTCTGGATTTGTTATCAGTCTATATAAAGCTAATACTAAATTATTAGCAACAAGAGAGTCAGCTGTTGAGAAGAAGCCTAGATTTCTTTTTACTATCGTTCTCTCGTCTTCAGTTAAGCCATCTTCTGATTTCCATAGGACTATGTCATTAGTCATGTTAATTTCTTGAGGCATCCAATGGTTAGCACTGCCGTCTAAGTATTTTTGCCATGCCCAGTCATATTTAAATGGAACTAGTTGATTTAAATCAGCTTTGCAGTTGATCATCATTTTGTCATCAACCTGAACTCTTGATCCAGCCATCTCATCAAGCTCTTCTATACCTGCTGCAACATCTAAATTTTTAATTGCTTCCCTAGCAATTTTTGCTCTCGAGCCTTCTTCAATGCTTTTATTTTCATTTTTTATCTTAGCTTCTGTATCGACAGGTACAGGAGTAGGTTGTTGCTCTTCAACCTTAGGTGCACTAACAACAGTCTTGCTTGCTATAACTGCAGGGGCTGTGTTTGTTTCCTCTTTTCCGTAATCATCCCAATTTAACATTTCTTTCTCCTATATTATTGGCATGCTTCACAATCTGGATCATCCAGAGAGCAAGCATCCGGAACAGGAGCTGGTGCTCCAAGTTCCTGTGGCGCAGACTGAGTTACTCCAGTACTCACCGCATTAAGTTTTCCTTGCGCAACAGTAGATTTTTCAGTTGATGTTGCAGCTATAGATCTAAGGTAATAAGTAGTTTTTAAACCAGAGTACCAAGCCATCCTGTATGTAATATCTAGTTTTTTACCATCCGCATTACCTATATATAAATTCAATGACTGAGCTTGATCAATCCATTTCTGTCTTCTACTTGCAGATTCAACTATATATCTAGGTTCTACTTCGAAAGCAGTAGAATATATCGTTTTTATTTCATCAGGTATTCTTGATATTTGAGATAAACTTCCCTCAAAATATTTAAGATCGTTGATCATGACGTCATCCCATAAATTTAGTTCTTTTAACTTATGAACTAGATGAGGGTTAACAATGGTAAATTCTCCGGATAGATTAGATTTAACATATAGATTTTGATATGTCGGCTCTACTGATTGAGTTACGCCAGTTATGTTTGAAATGGTTGCTGTAGGGGCTATAGCCATAACATTGGAATTTCTCATACCATCAGATATAACTTTCTTTCTTAGAGTATCCCAGTCAAGCGTTTCTGATCTATCAACATTTAGATACTCAGACCCTCTGTTCTCGGCTAATATTTCTATTGAATCTTTTGGAAGTATTCCTTTGCTCCATAGAGATCCCTCATATGACTCATAAGCTCCTCTTTCTTTTGCAAGCTCTGTTGATGCATGAATTGCATAATAGCTGATTAATTCCATACTTCTATCAGCAAAATCAACAGCATCATCACTACAATATGCTATATCTTGCACATATAATGCGTCCTGGAATCCCATCATGCCAAGACCAATAGGTCTATGCTTGAGATTGGAGTTTTTTGCTGTATCTACAGAGTAGTAGTTAATGTTTATAACGTTATCAAGCATTCTTATTGCTGTTGAAACAGTTTGTTTAATTTTTTCTTCATCAAGCTTTCCATTTTTCATATGTCTTGCAAGGTTTACAGAGCCTAGATTGCAGACAGCTATTTCTTCGGCGCTTGTGTTCAAAGTAATCTCTGTACAGAGGTTTGAAGAATGTATAACGCCTGCATGCTGTTGAGGCGATCTTAGGTTGCATGAATCTTTAAATGTAATCCAAGGATGTCCTGTTTCAAATAACATTGTTAACATTTTTCTCCATAGCTCTTTGGCTGGAACTGATTTAAATTGATCCATTTCTCCAGCTTTTGCCTTTCTTTCATATTCTTCATATCTTTCTTCAAAAGCTCTACCAATAAGATCATGAAGGTCTGGCGCTTCACCAGGAGAGAAGAGTGTCCAATTTTTATCTTGTTCAACTCTTTTCATAAATAAGTCTGGAACCCAGTTTGCTGTATTCATATCATGAGTTCTTCTTCTTTCATCGCCTGTATTTTTTCTAAGTTCTAAGAACTCTTCTACATCTAAATGCCATGTTTCTAGATAAGCACACATAGCACCTTTTCTTTTTCCACCTTGATTAACTGCAACCGCAGTATCATTAGCAACTTTTAAGAAAGGAACAACACCCTGGCTTTTACCGTTAGTACCCTTAATGTAGGAATTCATTGCTCTGACTGATGTCCAGTCATTTCCTAATCCTCCAGCCCATTTTGAAAGAAGTGCGTTGTCTTTCATAGCTCCAAAAATACCATCTAAATCATCTGGGATTGTCGTTAGGTAACAAGAAGATAATTGCGGTCTTTTGGTTCCTGAATTAAAAAGAGTAGGGGTTGAGCTCATGTAATCAAAGCTAGATAGTAATTTATAAAATTCTATTGCCCTCTCTTCTCTATTGTCTTCTTCTATAGCAAGACCCATGGCAACTCTCATGAAAAAGACTTGAGGAAGCTCGTATCTTACATCATTAGAATGAATAAAATATCTATCGTACAGTGTCTGTAATCCTAGGTATGTAAATTGATTATCTCTTGTATGATCTATTGCTTTACCAAGCCTGCCTAAATCAAAAGTTTTCAATTCCGGATCTAAAATATCTAGTTCAATTCCTTTATCTATATATGCTAAAAAAGCTTTTGGATAAAATTCTTTCATTTGATCATATGTCGATTCTTCTGCCACCCCAAGAAAGCCAAGTGCTTCACATCTTAGCTGGTCCATCAGAATTCTTGCTGTAACAAATGAGTAGTTTGGTTCTTGTTCAACCTTTGTTCTTGCTGACATCACAAGACTTGTTCTCATGTCTGCTATCGATACTCCGTCATATAGATTTTTTAAAGCCTCTTCTAGAACAACATTCATTGATACTTCTTCAAGACCGTCACATGCATCATTAATTAATGCAGCTACCTTATCTACGTCAAGTGGAACCAAAGTCCCATCTGTTTTTGTAATATTTATATTGGGCTTGTTTGGTATATCAATTTCTGGTGCTTCTCTTTTTCTTTCTTGAGTTCTACCGGCTCTATATAGAATATAGCTTCTAGCTACCTCTAGTTCTTCACTTCTCATTAGTTGAAGCTCAACCTGATCTTGAATCTCTTCTATATGAAGAGTGCCTCCTGAAGGCATTCTTCTTTCAAATACTTCAATTACTCCAGACGATATTACATTTACTTTTTTATGAATTCTTTCACTTGCTGCGGCATTGCCAGATTCTGTTGCAAGAAAAGCCTTTGTTATTGCAACTTTTATTTTATCTTCTTCAAAAGCCACCACTTTGCCATTTCTTTTTATAACTCTTAATTTACCTGGGGCAGTAGTTTCAACATCATTGGTATGTGCTTGCTGCTGAACTTCTAATAATGTTTTACTTATTTCTTGTTGTGTTGTTTCCATTTTTTTGTTTTTCTCTGTTTATTCGCCGTAATTTTCCCACTCATAAAGAGTTCTTCTAATTTAAACTTTTTGGAAGAAGTTTTGTGTGTCTGCAGTTACACTAACTTTTTGTTCCGCTAACGTAATATTACTTGTTGTGGATAAAGAATCAAGTAAAAAAACACTATATATTGTGACAATTTCATTTTTTTTCACTATATAGTGTATGTAAGCTGTTTTTTTATTGTTGGTAATCAGTGTATAAATTGTGGATAATTCATATTAAAGGAGAAATAGTATGAGTAATTTTTTAGCTATAGATCAAGGAACAACAAGCTCTAGAGCAATAATATTTAGCCCTAATCATGAACTAATTAGAGATTCACAAGAAGAATATAAATTGTTTTATCCCAATGATGGTTGGGTTGAAGCAGATCCAAGTGATATTTTAAAAACAGTCAAAGAAACATTAAAAAATGTTTTAGAACAATCTTCAGAAATAATAAGTTGTTGCGGAATAACAAATCAAAGAGAAACAACTATAGTATGGTCTGAAGAGACAGGCGAACCAATTTATCCTGCTATTGTTTGGCAAGATAGAAGAACTCACAAGTTATGTAAAACATTAAAAGAAAATGGCCATGAAGAAATGGTAAGAACTAAGACTGGACTGGTGATAGATCCTTACTTCTCTGCAACAAAAATAAAATGGATATTGGATAACGTTGATGGAGCAAGAAAAGACGCTGAAGCTGGCAAGCTGAGGTTTGGAACTATTGATTGCTTTTTGGTAAATAAACTATCCAAGGAAAGATTTCATTTAACTGATGTAACGAATGCTTCCAGAACCATGCTATTCAATATTAATGATATGCAGTGGGATGAGGACTTATTAAATTTATTTGATATACCAAAATCCATGCTTCCCGAGGTGCGATCTTGCGATTCAGATTATGGAACTCTTAATATAGACGGGAAAAATATAGCCATTAAAGGTGTTATTGGTGATCAGCAGTCTGCCCTAGTTGGCCAACGCTGTTTTAATCATGGGGATATGAAATCAACTTATGGTACTGGCTGTTTTTTAATGGTAAATACAAAAGAAAAATTGATTACTCTTGACGAGGGTCTCCTTACGACCATTGGTTACAAACTAAATAATGAAATTAATTATGCAATTGAAGGAAGTATTTATTCATGCGGCAATATAATTCAATGGCTTAGAGATAAAATGGGATTTTTTAAAGATGCATCAATGAGCGAACAATTCCTTAATAAAACTGGCTTTTCTAATAATATACAGTTCTTACCTGCTTTTAATGGACTTGCAGCACCATATTGGAACTCCGATGTGAGAGGAGGTTTTTATGGAATCACACAGGACGCTTCCAAAAATGACATGATTACAGCAGCATTCAAATCAATATGTTATCAAACAAGAGATATCACTGAGCTACTAATACAAAATAATATTAAGATAAACTCTCTTTACATAGACGGAGGAATGACTGCAAATAAGACTTTCTGCCAGTTACTATCTGATTCCCTAATGGTAAATATTTTAAAACCAGCAAATATTGAATCTACCGCCTTAGGCGCATGTATTGTTGCTCAAATATCGCAAGGTATGAATATTGAGGATATAAAATCAATAATAGAAGATAAATACGAACCTCAAGATAATTTAAAGGATTTTCTTGAAACAGATTACAGGCTTTGGAGAAATTATATAGAAAAAACTATATCCAATATTAAGTAGTTTAATCTGTTAAACAATAATTTTTTTTCTATATAATACAGCTTCGTTAAAACACATATTCAAATGTTTACATATAAAATTTTTAATAATATTGCTGAAGACGGCTTAAATATCTTAAATAAAAATGATTTTCATATAGACGAGATCGATCCTGATTCTCTTATCCTAAGAAGTCAAAACCTATCTAACAATGACTTTAATGACTCTTTGAAATGTATTGGTAGGGCTGGAGCAGGCACAAATAACATACCTATTAAAGAAGCAACAAAGAGAGGTATTGTTGTCTTTAATACGCCTGGCGCTAACGCTAATGCAGTTAAAGAGCTAGTTGTTTGTGGCATGCTTCTATCATCAAGAGGTATTATTCAAGGAAATATTTTCTCTAAAACGTTATCTGGGCAGGATTCTTCTGAATTAAACAAATCAATGGAATCTCAGAAAAAAAACTTTAAGGGCAATGAGTTAAAGGGTAAAACTTTGGGTATTATTGGTCTTGGAGCTATAGGATCTTTGCTTGCCCAAACCGCTGAAGTTATGGGTATGAAAATTATTGGATATGACCCTTACATTTCCATAGATGCTGCTTGGCGATTACCTAAGGATGTTGAAAAAGCAGATTCTATGGATTATCTTCTAAATAATTCGGACTATGTTTCAATTCATGTGCCTTTAGTTGATGACACAAAGGACTTAATAAATAAAGAATCACTTAAAAAATTCAAAAAGGGCTCTAAATTAATTAATTTATCAAGGGGAGGTATCGTTAATAACGAGGATATTATAGAAGCTCTAGATTCAAAAATAATTGATAAATTTGTCACTGATTTTCCTACTCCTGAGCTTGTAACTAGAGCTAATAATTTTCAAGATGTAATACTTTTACCTCACTTGGGTGCTAGTACAAAAGAGGCAGAAGTGAATTGTGCAGTAATGGCAGCAGAACAAATCTCTAATTTTCTGAATGATGGAATTATAATAAATTCAGTTAATTTTCCATCAATTAAATTGGGAAGAAAAACAAAATATCGAATGGTGATTATTAACAAAAATGAACCCGGAATGATAGGTAAAATTACAGATGAGATTGGATATAAAAATATCAATATTGCAGACATGACTCACAAAAGTAGAGAAAGTATAGGAATCAACTTGATTGATTTAGAGGATGAGCCGACGCAAGAATTAATTAAAAATATTGAAAATATAGACCATGTAATAAGTGTAAGACTTTGTAATAAATTATAGTAAATATCAAAGATTACTACTGTGACTTATGTCACTTTCTACTTTGTAAAAAATTAACATATTTTTATACTTGTCAACAGCTTGCAAGAATGGTATGAATCTCTTGCAATGCTTACCCTAATAAGTTGTATGAAATTTATAAAATTATCTTAAAATATTGATTTACGGTGTTTTTTTTAATAACTGTATAATTTTTACTCAACTTATAGAAAACCTTTATATTAAAGGCTTTATTATGGTATAAATAAAGTTATCCATAACTTTATCCACAGATTCTGTGGATAAGATTGGTGAGAAATATGCATAAACATAATCTTAATATTAAACTTCCTTTTAGCTGGGAAGAACAGCTTAAAAATACAAAGATTGAGGGAGATATTTATTCTCCATTAGAGCAAATTTATTCAGATATAAATCAAGGTCACGATGTCTATCCGCCTTTAGATGATATCTTTAATGCTTTTAATTTATGTGACTTCGACAATACTAAAGTTGTTATATTAGGCCAAGACCCTTACCACCAAAAAGGTCTTGCAAATGGTTTAGCATTTGGTGTGAATGAAGGTAATAAAATTCCTCCTTCGCTTAAAAATATATATAAAGAAATTAAAGATGATTTAGGATTTTGTTATCATAATTCTGGCAATCTAGAAGAATGGGCTAAGCAAGGAGTTCTTCTTCTTAATACATCTCTTAGTGTTAAAGATTCTTTACCTGGATCTCATTCCAATATTGGTTGGAACTTGCTTGTGGATTCTGTTATACAAATTTTAAATAACAAAAGCGATGTTATTTTTCTTTTATGGGGGAGCAGCTCAGCAAAAAAAGAATATTTAATAGACAGCGAAGTTAATTATCTTCTTAAATCATCTCACCCATCACCTCTATCTTCATACAGAGGATTTTTTGGATGTAGGCACTTCTCAAAGACAAACAATATTCTATTAAATATCAACAAGAGTCCCATAAAATGGTAAAGCTAAATAATTATGAGAGAGGGGTCTTCTTCCCTTAGGGTTTCTAAGAAATCTTTTTTAATTAAACTTAAGCAGATATAACTATCTTTTAGTTTTATTAATTCACCTATAATTTTTAAATTTTTTTCTTCTTTGATCTCCCTTTTTGAAATTATTGTACAAAATCTTCTTCGATCAATGCCTAAATATTTCATTCTTGCAATTATTTCCTGGCCTCTGAAACAACCTTTATCAAAAGAAACCCTTTGAATGTCATAATTTATTTCCAAAGGCCTGTATTGACCTGCTTCATTTTTTGATAGATAAAAGTTACCTAAAATCATATTTGCTGCAGACCATTCTTTTAGAGAAATGGTATTAGCAATATCTTTTTTATCATCTTCAATCTTTACAGATAATCCAAAGCTATTATTTTGTAAAAAAATACTCTTACTAAAAGGCGCTGATTCAACAGACGCGCGGACATAATTCGCTGTTTCCATAAATGTAACTCCAAAGAACTTAGCAAAAGGAGTTAATTCATCTATTAGTATATGAACAAGTTCGCGATTAATTACAATTTTATATTTATCATTAGATTTGTTGAGTAAAAAACCAGCCATGACAAAACCTTTTTGATTGCATATAGATGAAAGATGAAAACTATCATTTGATACACAATTGACGTCAGAAGTTATTTGACCTTGAAGAAAATTTTCAACCTTTTCCTCATCTCCTTGAATTTCGATAACAGTTAGGGTATCTATATAAAGAGAGCCAATTGATATTAATTTATTTTGAATGTCTATTTTCTTGTAAGATTATTAAATTATTATTTTATTTTAACCAATGAACCGAGAAATAAACAGAATACACTGGAAATGTAGAAGAGGTATGAGAGAAATAGACCTTCTTCTAAGAGAGTTTTCTCAAAATAAACTGGATTCCTTGGAGCAAGAGGATATAAGAATGCTGGATGATATTCTTGATTATGATGATCAGAAGTTGTTTGATTATATATTTAAAGGGGTGCCTATAGGGCTTGAAGAGCATGAAAACTTTATTGACATGTATTTAAAAAATTTTACTCAACAAGGAAACTTTTAGTTCTTTTGTTTGTCAGATTAAAAAAGGAAGCAAAATTAAATGAACAATAATTCAAATAATGATGACTTCTTATTAATAGAAAAAGCGCAGAATGGGCACGAAGGAGCATTTAATTTTTTAATGACAAAATATTACCCTAGAGTTTATGCCTCTTTATACTCGTATACAAAATCAAGAGAAGACTCCGAAGATCTAACACAGCAGACCTTTATAAAGGTTTGGCAGCAAATAAAAACATTTAGAGGCGATAGTGCATTTTTTACTTGGGTGTATAGAATTGCTATTAATCTAGCCAAAAATCATTTTGTTAGCTCTGCATCAAAAAAAGACAAACTAAATATCTCCTCTACAGATCTTGATTTTGAATTCACAACCTTTACCAACCCAGAATCAGATTTAATGCATGATCAATCCTTAATTAAAATAAAGTCATTTATTGATCAGTTACCAGAGTCACTGAAAACAGCATTTACTCTTAGGGAGTCTGATGGAAAAAGTTATGAGGAAATAGCTTTAATTACTAACACGCCAATTGGCACAGTAAGGTCTAGAATTTTTCGTGCTCGTGAAAACATTCTTAATTTCATTTCAAAGGAGTTAGGTGATGACGTATAACCTTGAAGAAAAATTATCTGCATTATATGACGGAGAGCTAGACGCTAATGAGGTTGATGGTATTCTTGATATGCTTGAGAAGGATGTAAGCCTACAAAAAAAATTATCTCAATATGCATTAGTCAGTTCATCTGTAAATAATTCTAATAATATCCAATCCATTGCAACAAAGAAAAAACCTGTGAATTATGGCTTTTGGTTTTCAAATGCAATCACTGCGGCAGCTACGGTACTCCTAACTTTTGTTGCAATTAACCAGCTTGAGTTTTCAAGAATGGGTGAGGACATTTCTGCAAAAAACCAACTAAATATTGCAATGAGTAGCAAAGAGGCAAAAGATATTGTTTCCAAGACTGAGGAAAATCTTGTTGATCATGTAATGCATGTAATTAACAACCCCGACCTTGATAATGCTACACCTTATGATATCGATTTAAGGAATGTTGGCTATAACAGACTTAGCTCTAATGGAAGAAAATTTAATAAAGGCGATAAAAACTTTATATTGCGTATTGAAAAAAAGAATTTAGGCATTAATAAAGTAAGGTACTGGAGGCACGGTGATAAAATAATACATATCGTTCCCTTGGCAGACGGAAGGGTTGTAACTATATACGGTAATATTGATGTTCAATCTGCAATAAAGGTAGCTAATTCTATTGGTAAGTAAAATTAATAAAATAAAATGAAAATAATAAAAAATACATTAACAATATTTTTCTTGAGCATATTTATTGTGCCGAATATCTCTGGTTCATCTCTACCAGAAAATATTTCAGAATTAGTTGAAGACACAGCCGCAGCGGTTGTAAACATTACATCGAAAAAAGAAATAAGCCAAAGACAATCTTATGGATATGGAGGAATACCAGATGAGATGCTTGAGAGATTTGGCATACCAAGACAGTTTAGAGAAATGCCTCAACAAAAAAGAGAAGCAGTCTCATATGGATCTGGTTTTATCTTAAAAGATAATTATATTTTAACTAACTTTCATGTTGTAGAAGATGCAACAGAAGTCATTGTCTCACTTTCAGATAGAAGAGAATTTATTGCTGAAATTGTTGGTGTAGACCCTTTATCAGACTTAGCTTTGCTTAAAGTTGAAGGTAAGAATCTTCCTCAAGTTGTTACAGGTAACAGCGATGATTTAAAGGTTGGAGATTGGGTTGTTGCAATTGGTTCGCCTTTTAGCTTTGATTTTTCAGTCACAGCGGGTATTGTCAGCGCCAAAGGAAGAAGTATACAGAACAATAATATTGGAAATTATGTTCCATTTTTACAAACAGATGTTGCAATAAATCCAGGAAATTCTGGAGGACCACTGTTCGATTTAGATGGAAAAGTTGTTGGGATTAATTCTCAAATCTACTCAAGAAGTGGTGGCTATCAAGGCCTAGCTTTTGCAATACCAATCAACGTTGCTGTTGATGTTGCAAATCAAATTATTGATAAAGGTGAGGTTTCAAGAGGGTATCTTGGAGTAAGAATGAGTGAGGTTGATAGTGATCTTGCTGATGCTTTAGGTATGAGCAAGCCCTATGGAGCCTTAATAAATGATGTTGAGGAGGGCGAGTCAGCTGATAATGCTGGACTTTTACCTGGCGATGTCATTATTGAATTTGATAATAAGGAGATTAAGTTTAGTTCTGATTTACCTCATGTTGTTGGACAAATCCAGCCAAAAACAAAGGCTGTAGCTAAAGTTATTAGAAATGGCGAAGAAATTAAGCTTAAATTTACACTTGGCGAGCTACCTGTAAATAGTGAATCTTTTGTACCTGCAAAATCTCAAAATTCTGAAGATCCTATCGGCATTAAAGTTGATGAAATAGATCGAGATAATCCATCTATGTCTAATCTTCCAGATGGAGTTATAGTGTCTAGAGTCGACCCTGGATCACCAGCCTCAGGAAAAGTTAACAGGGGTGATGTTATTACTATGATTCAATATAAAGATAAGAAGTATGATATTTTTGATACAGATTCTTATGAAGAGGCTATAGATAATTTTACTTCAGGTAATAAAATAGCATTACACCTGAATCGAAATGGAAGCCGAATAATTAGACCAATTACCATTAATTAAAAGATAAAAAGACCTATTTACTCCTATATTCAGAGTATTGGCTGTAAAATAGCTGCATCTTATGAAAAATATTAGAAACTTTTCTGTAATAGCCCATATTGATCATGGTAAATCTACTTTGTCTGATAGATTAATAGAATATTGTGGGGGTCTTTCAGCCAGAGAAATGTCAGAGCAAATTCTTGACTCTATGGACATAGAACGAGAAAGAGGCATAACTATAAAAGCTCAGGCCGTAACCTTAGAATACACGAAAGAAAATACCACTTACCAATTAAATTTCATTGATACTCCAGGTCATGTAGATTTTTCTTATGAAGTTTCTAGATCACTGTCAGCATGCGAAGGTGCATTGCTAGTTGTTGATGGTTCACAGGGTGTTGAAGCGCAAACACTAGCAAATTGTTACACAGCAGTTGATCAAGATTTAGAGGTTGTTCCTGTAATAAATAAAATTGATTTACCTCAAGCTGAGCCTGAAAGAGTAAAAAAGGAAATTGAAGAAATGATTGGCATAAATGCTTCTTCTGCGCCTTTGGTAAGCGCCAAAACTGGAGAGGGTATTGAAGAATTGCTCAATAGTATTGTCAATGGAATTCCATCACCAACTGGAAGTCCAACAAAACCGTTACAAGCATTGATTGTTGATTCTTGGTTTGATTCTTACCTTGGCGTTGTTTCACTTATAAGAATTAAAAATGGAACTATTAAATTAGGTCAAAAATTTAAGATACACTCAACCGGTCAATCTCATAACGTGGATGAAATTGGTATTTTTTCTCCAAAAAAAATAAAAAAAGATTTCTTATCTGCTGGTGAAGTTGGCTATCTAGTAGCCGGCATCAAAAATATTAAAGGAGCTCCAGTTGGAGATACTATTTTAGAGGCCAGTGATGAATTCACAGAACCATTACCTGGTTTTAAAAAAGTAAATCCAAAAGTTTTTGCTTCAATGTTCACAGTAAATTCTGATGATTACGAAAGATTTAGAGATGCTTTATCAAAATTAATTCTTAATGATTCATCTTTAGTGTACGAACCTGAAGTCTCTGATGCTCTTGGATTTGGTTTTAGATGTGGATTCTTAGGAACTCTTCATATGGAAGTTATTCGAGAAAGGTTAGAGAGAGAGTATGATTTAGATCTAATATCTACTGCTCCTTCAGTGGAGTACGAAGTTCTAAAAAATAATGGAGATATTATAAGAATTGATAATCCCTCACAACTACCAGCTTCAAATGATATTGAAGAAATAAGAGAGCCTATTGTAAATACCACAATTCTTACTCCAAATGAATATGTTGGTAATGTGATTACCCTCTGTACTGGCAAAAGGGGAACTCAAAAAGATATGACTTATTTTGGAAATCAGGTATCGATAGTTTTTGAAATGCCTTTATCCTCTGTCATAGTTGATTTTTTTGATCAAATAAAATCGTCAACAAAAGGATTTGCATCAATCGAATATTCTTTAATTGGCTTTTTTAAATCAGACCTCACCAAAATAGATATTCTTATAAATAATCAAAAAATTGATGCTTTATCAATGATTGTCCATAAATCTTTTTCAACACAAAAAGCCAGAGAAATTGCTGCCAATCTTCAAAAACTAATACCTCGTCAAATGTTTGATGTTCCAATACAAGTAGCACTTGGCTCAAAAATAATCTCTAGAGAAACTGTAAAAGCATTAAGAAAAAATGTTACAGCTAAATGTTATGGTGGAGATATTACAAGGAAAAAGAAGTTGCTTGAAAAGCAGAAAGATGGCAAAAAGAAAATGAAACAATTTGGTAAAGTGTCGATACCTCAAGATGCATTCTTGAACTATTTTAAATCGGGAGAATAATGTGATTACTGATCCTATATTTATATTATCAATAATTGGAATGTCGACCATTCTTATCTTTTGGATCAAAAGTGAAATTGACACAGTTACAGAAGACAATTTTATTGTAAAAAATATATCAACCCTATCAACCCTCTTTGGATTAATGATGCTTTACAGCATTTTTATAAATGCTGGAGACTTAAGCATTGTGCTCTTGGTTGCATCTATCATTTCATTAATAGTTTTAATTGTTGGAGTAATTATTGCTAACAAGAGGATTGTTTCCTCATCCAGGGGATATTTTATTCCTATATTTTTGATATTTGTTTTAAGAACATTTCTTTATGAACCATACCAAATTCCATCTGGCTCTATGATGCCAGGATTAAAGGTTGGAGATTTTTTATTAGTAGATAAGAATTCCTATGGGTATAAAATAAACAGAGTTGCATTACCCCTAATTGCCAAGAATGATCCAAATTATGGTGATGTTGTTGTATTTGTCCCTCAACACAATCCAGTTCCTTATGTAAAAAGATTGATAGGCAAGCCAGGTGATAAAATTAGGCTTATCAATAAGCAGGTGTATGTAAATGGACAGCCATTAATAAAAACATTCTACAAAACCGAAGAAAGTACAATTACTAAAAGATATCGAGACCTATCTGGAAACATAACAACTAGAGAAAAAAATGTTGTTATTGATTTCTTTTATGAAGAACATGGCGACTTAAAATATCTCACAAGAAATATTCGTGATGAAAACATTCAGTATCCATCAGAATGGGAGGTGCCTCCAGGACATTATTTCGTTATGGGAGACAATAGAGACAATTCAAACGACAGCACTAAAGATGTTGGTTTTGTTCCTAGAGAAAACTTTTTTGGACAAGCTAGCTATTTATTTATGACATGGGAGTGTTGGACTTGCCTACCTTATTTCTCTCGAGTTGGTAAGATTAATTAATGAATTACAATGAATTACAGCACCAAATTGGTTATAAGTTTAAAAATCTAGATCTTTTAGAATTAGCTCTGACACATAAAAGTTTTAGCAACTCCAAAAACAATGAAAGATTAGAATTTCTTGGTGATTCTATATTGAATTCAATTATATCTCTGTATCTTTTTAAAAGATTTAATGGCGAAAAAGAGGGTCTTTTAACAAGAATGAGGTCTTATCTTGTTAAGGCAGAGACTCTTACTATGAAAGCTGAAGAGTTTGCTCTAGGAGACTATATAAAGTTATCCAAAGGAACTGCAAATTTATCAAAAAACAGAAAGAACTCTATTTTAGAAGATGCTTTTGAGGCAATCATCGGAGCAATTTTTATAGATGCTGGATGGGAGCATGCAAATGAAATCACATTAAAAATTTTTAATAAAAATTTATTAGCCTTATCTGCAGATATGACCTTCAAAGATGCAAAAACTGAATTACAGGAATTGCTTCAGTCTAAGAAATATGAATTACCTAAATATTTAATCGAAGATGTCGGAGATGGATGCTTTTCTTGTAATATCGATTATCAAGGCATGCTTTTTGAATCATCTGGCCCCTCTAAAAGAATAGCTGAAACCAATGTGGCTATGAAGGTTTTAGCTCATATTAAAGAATTGCATGAATAAATCATATTGCGGATATATTTCAATCATTGGAAAACCTAATGTAGGAAAATCAACCATCCTCAATCATATTTTAGGAAAAAAGATTTCTATAACCTCTCGTAAATCACAGACTACTAGAAATAATATCTTGGGAATAAAAACAGAAGGCAGCAAGCAAATGATTTTTGCTGATACTCCAGGAATGCATATTAAGTCACCAAAAGTTATGAATAAGGTTTTAAATAGATCTGCAGAAAGCTTGATACAAGACTCGGATATTATTTTATTTGTAGTGCAAAGGCTTACTCTTGATGAACAAGATTTATCAGTCCTCAAGAAACTTAAGGAAGCTAGTTCAAAAGTCATATGCGTTGTAAACAAGGTTGATCAAATCTCAGATAAAAATAAATTATTACCAATGATGGACAGACTGGCCAAGGAGTATTCATTTTTAGATATCATTCCTATATCTGCAATTAATAATGAAGGTATAAATGAATTAGAAGAATTAATTAAGCAGTATCTTCCAGAAAATAAACATATTTATGGAAAAGAAGATATACGAAACTCGCATAAAGACCTTTTTATGATTTCAGAGCTTATTAGAGAAAAAATTATTAGAATGCTTGGAGACGAGCTTCCGCATGACACTTTTGTTCAGGTAGAGCTTCTAGAGGACGAAGAAACAATCATAAAAATTCATGCAGTAATCTATGTTGTAAGAGATAGTCAAAAACAAATTGTTATTGGCAAAGCTGGTAAAACTTTAAAGAAGATCGGTCAACAGGCAAGAATTGAATTAGAGGAATACTTTGAAAAAAAAGTTTTTTTGAAAACTTGGGTTAAAGTAAAAAAGAATTGGAATACTGATTCTGACTATATTCAAAGCTTAGGGGTAGGCGGAAGTTATGAATCATAATGACTGGGATGATTGTTTTTTACTTCATCAACGAGCTCATGGTGAAACGAGTCTTATAATTGATGTCTTTACTAAAACCCATGGAAAAATATCATTAATAGCAAAGGGCGCAAAAAAACCTAAATCAAAGTTTTTTGGTTATCTTGCACCATTTACAAAATTAAAAATAACTTTCACAGGAAGATCAGAACTAAAAACATTAACCAATGTAGATAGAGATTTTTCTCAGTCTACAAATAGTTTTTCTAAAACAAGTTATAGTCTTTTATATATCAATGAATTGCTAATAAGATTATTACCAAAAGATGCCTCGCAATTAGATCTATTTGATCTCTATGAGAGTTTTTTAATTAAAATTCATCAAGAAGAAGATATCGAACTCACTCTTAGACATTTTGAATTAGATTTATTAGATATACTTGGATATGGTCTTGATTTTGAAAGTGATATCGAAAAAGGTCAGCCTATAGATATTAATAAAAATTACTCCTTTATTCCCCAAAGAGGATTTAGAGAATCAACTCACTCAAATTTTTCAGGAAAAGACATTATTAATATTAAAATTAGAGATTTATCAAAAGTTTCAAAAAAATATCTTAAACACATTACCCAAGAAGCTATTCACTTCTGTCTTGATGGAAGAGATTTGTCTAGCAGAGATATATTTAAGAGAACCCATCAATGATTTATGGCATTGGAACAGATATTGTAAATATATCAAGATTTAAAAAGATGAAATCTCTTAAATCATTTTCAGAGAAGGTGCTGTCAGATAATGAGCTCAAGATATCTTTAATTTATAATGAAGAAAAGTTAATTAAATATTTAGCAAAACAATTTGCATGTAAAGAAGCATTATCAAAAGCTTTTGGAACAGGCATCAGAAAACCAATTTTATTTAAAGAGCTTGAGGTTTTAAGAGATGAGAAAGGCAAGCCTTATTTCAACCCCTTGGGCGATGTAAAAAAAACTATTGTAAACTTGGGTATAACAAAAACTCATGTTAGTCTTGCAGACGAAAGTGAGTATGCAATAGCATTTGCTATATTAGAGATATGAAAAATATTATATTACTAGGCCCTCCAGGGGCAGGAAAGGGAACTCAGGCTGATTTAATATGCAGCCTCTGCAATATCCCAAAAATTAGTACTGGTGACATGCTGAGAGAAGCAGTTGCTTCTGGTAGTGATTTTGGTAAAAAAGTTTCAAATATTTTAGATACAGGTGGACTAGTGTCAGATGAAATCATTGGCTCGTTAATTGAGGATAGATTAACAAAGCCTGATTGTATAAATGGTTCTTTGTTTGATGGAGTGCCAAGAACTTTGGGTCAAGCATCTGAGCTTCAGAGTATGGGAATCCAATTCACTCACGTAATAGAAATTCATGTAGATGATGAGGTAATTGTAAAAAGAATGTCAGGCAGAAGGGTTCATCCAGGCTCGGGTAAAAACTACCATATTGAATATAACCCTCCTGAGATTGATGGTGTTGACGATGATTCAGGGGAGCCACTAATCCAAAGAGAAGATGATAAACCAGAAACAGTTTTAAAAAGATTATCCGTTTATCATGATCAAACAAAACCTTTATCAAATTTTTATATAAATCAATCAAAATTAAGTGACTTAATATATTTAAAGGTTGATGGCAGTAAAGCTGTAGATGAAGTATTTAAAGCTATATCTTCCCAAATTTAAATCTAATGAATGTCCTAGCTATTCAAAGTTCTGGCAATGAAACATCACTATGCGTTATCTTAAAAGATGACGTTCTTCAGTATTCAATTAGCCATGAAAGAAAGGATCGACCAAATTGGCTAGAGATGTTGTCTCAAATCGGCTTAGATTCATTTTTTTCCCTTAATGATATTGATATTTTTGCATATGCAAATAATGAAGATTCTTATACTGCTACAAGAAGTGTTGCATCCTATCTAAAGGGTATATCTTCGGCACTTAATAAGCCATTAATTGCAATAGATGAAACAGAAACAAACAACATATCATCTGATTTAGTTGCCAAAAATGCTCTTCAAAAATTTATGGATTCTGGCATGAATTCTGAAATTTTTAATTCTAAAAATGCAAACCCAACATATGCAATAGAGACTCAATATAAAAAGATCAATGAATGATCTAATTTTAAGTTTTGTATTAGGTCTTATTCAGGGATTAACTGAGTTTTTACCAATCTCAAGTTCAGCTCATCTGCTTTTTCCTTCTTTAATATTTGGTTTAAACGATCTTGGACTTGCTTTTGATATATCAGCTCATACAGGAACCTTATTTGCAGTAATCTATTATTTCAGAGATGACATTAGACGGATGATCAAATCATTGTTTCAAAGTAATGGCCCGTTTATAGAAGATAAAAACTTAGCCATATCATTAATAATTGCAACTATCCCGATTGTTTTAGTTGGTTTCTTTGGCTCTGATTTAATTAATCAAAATAGAACTAATATTACAAGTATTGCAATTATGAATTTAATAGGGGCAGGGTTTCTATTACTTGCATTTCTATATAGCTCTGTTAGTAAAAAATTAATAGAGCTAACTTTTATAGGCGCCATATTTATTGGATTATTCCAAGTTTTTGCTTTGCTGCCGGGAGCATCTAGATCAGGAACCGCTATTACAGCAGCCTTATTAATAGGTTTAAATCTAAAAGATGCTTCAAAATTTGCTTTTTTATTAAGTATTCCAACAATACTTGGAGCATTAGTTTTTTTAGTTATTGAATTAAGTTCATCCAGCTATGCGATAAATTTTCCTTCATTATTTATAGGATTTATTACCTCAAGTCTTGTTGCTTTTTTAACAATAAAATATTTTCTTATTTTTGTTAATAAAATCGGCATGTATCCATTTGTAATCTACAGAATTGTTTTAGGAATTATCTTGCTTATTCTTATATGAATATAGATATTCTTGTTGATAACCCAAATCATAAAGACAAGGTTGAAAAGATTTCATCTGAATTGAATGCAAACATACTGACAAAATCACCGGTTAATAAGGCCTTTTTTTTATATAGAGAAAATGGATTAAATTTTTTTTCTAACTCCATTCACTCAAAGCCACTTCACATAGATTTTCTTAAAGGCTCCATGGGGTGGCGACTAAAAAGGTCAGATCACGAGACCTTGTTAAAAAAAGCTTTAGGTAAAAATTCTATTAGCCTTAATATTTTTGATGGAACTGCTGGGCTTCTGTCTGATGCATTAATTTTTTTAGCTCTGGGTCATAAAGTAATAGCTTGTGAGCAAAGTATGGTTCTTTTTTTGTTAGTCAGAGATGCTGTAGAAAGGTCGAAGGAAGAATTACCATTTTTAAAAAACCTTAAACTTTTTCATGGAAACTCATTAAAATGCTATCAGGACCAAAAGGATATTGACGTGATTTATTTGGATCCAATGTATCCGGAGCCAAAGAAAAATATTTTAAGATCTGGGAATATAGCACTCATAAAGAAAATTTTAGAAATCGAAAAGATTCAAGATGTTGGAGACGAAATATTCTACAAATTTCAAGAATATGAATTTAAAAAAATTATTTTAAAAAGACCTATTAAAGCAAATTTACTTGATGAGCAATTGAATTATCAAATCAAAGGTAAGTCTACTAGGTTTGATATTTATATATAATACAAAAAAATTAAGGAGAAATTTATGAACCCATTCACTATGATGAAAGATGCCAAGAATATGGAAAAAATGATGAAGCCAGCTCTTGAAAAGTTTATGAAAGATGCAGGTTTTGTAAAAAAAGAAGAATTAGAATCTTTAAAAAGACGAATAGCAGAACTTGAAAATCAAATATCTAAATTAACGACTTGAAACCAGAAGATATATCAAGAGTTATTGAAATGGCGTGGGAGGATAGAACTCCCTTTGATGCTATTGAAGCAACATATGGATTAAATCAAAATCAAGTTGAGGAATTGATGAGAAATAACTTAAAGAAAAGTAGTTATGTCTTGTGGAGAAAAAGAGCTCAAGGCAGAAAAACTAAGCATGTAGGCTTAAGAGAATTTGGAGTTGGTAGACATCATTCTTATGATCAACATAAATATAAAAAGTAGTAGAATTAGAATTGAAAATTTATTCAAATCTATTTTTTCAAATATTCCCAACATATCCATTCATTTTGAAGATCATTCAGTAGTTATTAAGCACAATGATCCAGTGAATGCTGACTCTGCTTCAATAGAAATTATAGAAAATAATTATGGCTATAAAATTTCATATTGGGATGGTTACTCTCTTGCAGAAGAAGAAAGTCTTAAAGATTTAAACAAAGCTTTAAAAGTATTTAAAAGATATTCAAAAAAGTTGGGTAAAAATTTAATGAGGTTTACTGATAATTCTATTAGCTAGATTATGTTGAGTATTAGAGGCTTCTTGGTAGATTGGTAAAAACAGTATTGCTTGCTCATATATTTGGAGAGGAGTTAGCTAGCTATTCTAATAGGGGAGAACAAGTTAACTAATTAAAATTAATGCACAAGCAATACATTTGTAGTAGATATTATTTTTCATACATAAAATTGTCAATAATTTAATTTTTTGTTGTATTAATAACCTTTTTTAAGGTAAATTTTTGTAGTTCTATTACAAATAATAGAATTATTTATAAGTAATCTCTATGAAGATTATGGTCTTGTTTGACCGTTTCCATTAACAAGGTACTTAAAGCTAGTCAATTGATCAACACCTACAGGACCTCTAGCATGAAATTTTCCAGTTGCTATGCCAATCTCTCCTCCAAGCCCAAACTCGCCACCATCAGCAAATTGAGTAGAAACATTATGCATAACTATTGCGCTATCTAATTCTTTTTGAAATCTTGAAGCCCTATTAGGATCTTCGGTAAGAATAGACTCTGTATGTCCTGATGAATATAGCTCTATATGTTCAAGGGCCTCATTTAAGCTATTAACTATCCTAATGCTAACAATTGGTAATAAATATTCTGTTGACCAATCTTCTTCAGTAGCCTTAATAATGTGTTTGTTAAATTTTCGTGTCTCAACACAACCTCTAATTTCACATGCTTGAGCTTTTAGTGCATTCACAAG
>Ga0206124_10000037_pt1 | contig 94555 bp, 128 predicted proteins | sample Helgoland_Spring_3_FD_148671 | JGI IMG/M metagenome (GOLD analysis project Ga0206124, IMG submission 148671) | Pelagic subsurface seawater microbial communities from Kabeltonne, Helgoland, North Sea - Helgoland_Spring_Bloom_20160321_2 | ecosystem: Environmental > Aquatic > Marine > Epipelagic ... | reverse complement strand
ACGAAAATCTTTGCATACTACATGGTAGAGGCATTGCGCAATGATATCTTTATACTAAACCATCAGGATAACTTCAACAAGTTCTTCTTCGATATGATTAAATTTACAATTAGTTCGCAAAAACAGGTTGACTGGGTGTACAAAACAACGTATATTCAATTGGAGATTGAATCTCAAATCGAGCAACGTGCAAGAAAATATATTCGCAATGGAATAAATGAAATTCAAGGTTATGTAAATACTGTTAAGCCTTACCATACCAAGGTAAGAAATGTATTTGATAAACACAGCATAACTGAAGAACTAATGGTGGATATCCAAGAAAGCCATGCTATGGAAATGACACTGAAATTTGATGTATTTGATCAAGCATTTGATGGTCCAATCTATGGTAGCTTGTTTAATAATACGGCTGGTGAAACTTATACTGGTCTGTCATTTACTGACACTGAGTATGACGACATCCACGCTGGTCCAGATTTCTTGGATTATAACATATATAACTACACGCAAACTGAAATTGGCAAAAACGCACATCGCAGAAATGTCTACATTGTAGAACCAGAGGAACATTTAGATATCAAGGTTCTTACTAATACATCTGGAAGTGCAACAGATAGTGACACGAGAACATTTGTATATCAACAAGACAACAACAAGCAAGTTGTATCATATAGTCTAGTTGCAGACATGTCAACACAGGTAATTGCACAAGTGGATGATACAGTTGAAGTAGCTGACATTTCATTGTTTGATACAGATGGCGGCGAGCTTTACATCAATGGTGAGATTGCATCATATATTGGTATTGTCGGTAACACATTGTACGGTATCAAAAGAGCAACATATGCAAAAGAATGGTCTATTGGAGATACAATTATATCACTTAGCGATGCAAGAATAACAACATTAACAAACACAGTGCAGATAAGCGAGCCTGCATATAACGACAGTGGCAAGAGCATACTGGATCCAACAAGCACGAACATAGAACCAATACAGTTACAAGCAACTGGCTCAGGTATTGTTTTTTAATGCTAAATACATACAACGGAGAACAATGTTAAATGAAAAACGATTTTATTGATAATGCGACTACATCATTAGACGGTCATGTGCTTGTAAAAGATATGGACTCAGGTGAAGTTCTATTAGACAAGCACAATGCTATTAATTATTTGAATGTAGCTATCGCAGTTGCTAGTTTATTTGCTGGTCGCACAGACGAACAAACTGGAACAGGTTATGGTATTACAAAAATTGCATACGGCAACGGCGGATCCATTGTTGATGAAACAACTGGTAGTATCCAATACCGGGCTCCAAACACTGACACAACAACCGGGCAACTTCATAATAAAACATATGAAAAGTCAGTTGCCAATGTCGATACAGACAACAAAATAGACGTACAATTTTTTGAAAATCAGCCATACAGTGATATTATTATCACTAGCACACTTGACTACAGTGAGCCTAATGGACAGCAAGACTTAGATAATGCACAAGAATTTGAAGGCGATTATGTCTTTGATGAAATTGGATTAATTACTGACAGTAATTTATATTTAACACACTTGACATTTCATCCAATTCAAAAGAGTGCAAATAGAAAAATTCAAATAATTTATACGCTAAGAATTAAAGCAGGAGGTTAATATGGCTTACACAGTAAACTATTCAGACGATAATAAAGAGCCCATCACAGTAAATGATGGTACAATTGATACAAAAACCAACTTAACCTTGGTGGGCAAAAACTTTTATGGTTATGGTGAATACGTAGCAGAAAACCAACTGCATTTGTTGGAAAATTTTGCCAGTGAAAGTGATTCCGCACCAGGCGAACCAGAATCATTAATCAAAGGCAAACCAGTTATTGGACAATTTTGGTTCAATAAAACATTAAATGAAATGAATATCTATAAACCAACTGAAGCTTTTCCTGATGGTGAATGGGTACCAGGTCCAGAATCAATTATCATGCAAATGATACTAACAGATTCAAATAATGCACCTAAAGATGTGACTGCAATCTTTGATCATGGTAGTTTGATTTCAGTTTATAGTGGACATGATGACTTCATACTTTGGCAAGGCATAGGCGTTGAAGGTGATGAAAACTATGTTCCAGGCTCTCCTTTTAAGGGAACTTTCCCAGGAGATAAAATTGGCAAAGGCGTAACATTAAAAGCTGGAAGTTTTTTCCACGGTACAGCAACATCTGCCCAGTATGCTGACCTTGCAGAAATGTATACAAGTGACGCAGAATATGCACCAGGCACTGTTATTAAAATTGGCGGCGAAGCTGAAGTTACACAAACAACTGATGCATTTTGTAGTGAAGTATTTGGCATTGTATCTACTAATCCAGCATATTTAATGAACAGTACATGCGAAGGCACAAGCGTAGCAGTGGCACTTGAAGGTCGTGTACCATGTCGTGTTATTGGTCCAGTACGTAAAGGACAGCGTTTGGTTTCAAGTGAAACTCCTGGCGTTGCACGTGCAGTTAGTGATTATGAAAGACAAGAAGCATTAGATTGGTATAGAATTGTTGGCCGTGCGTTAGCAGACAAGACATCAGAAGGTGAAGGTTTACTTGAAGTTGTAGTTGGAGCAAAGTAAATCATGACTATTGGTGTAGGTAATAAAATTACAGCAGACCAGTTCAATGGTTTAGTTGATCAACTTGCTAAAATATGGGCAGATGATTATTCGTCTACCAGCACTACACCTGCACTATTTTTAGATACTGGGGACAAGACATATCATTCATACGGTTGGGGGCAAACCGATGTTGATTTTGCATCCTTTAAAGTAGCACCTACTACTAAAATTACTGGCGTACACACCAATAAAATAAGAGCAGTGCTTAATGCAGCGTTGTATCACACAAATGAAAATGCCTCAATGTTGCCCAGCTTTGCACCAGGTGAAACTATTACAGCAGCAACGTATTATACAATTAAAGGAATTTTAGATAATTTCATTAATACCCCAACAAGGTATAATTTAAATGGTGTTGATATAGACGATAATATTGTGGTAACGACTACTAATAATGGTGAAGTATGGGACGATAGCACACAAGCAAGTGTAAAAGTAAGTTTCAATAGTTATGAAGAAGCTAGGCACTTTTTTAATTCTGGCGGAGTAGTAACAATAAACTTAGATGCAACTAACGGATACGGATCTGCGTTCTGGGATGCAGTGTTTGATAATATGCAAGAGATTAGAATTAGTGCAGAAACCACTTATAACCAAGGAATAGCTGGATCATTGACGGGAGTACCACGTGGATATGTAGACTTGCCAGCCGATGGTTCTGAAATTGACTTGTTTACTTATCAGGGATTTGGGAACAGTGGCGGTGAATATGACAGCGGCGACTATGGCGGTGAATATAGTAATCGTGTAGTAACAATAACAGGTAGAGCTGTAGAAACTCTTACTAGTTTTGATATGTATGTTACTGTTGTATTGTCAGAATCAGTAGTTGATCAAACCAATGATGACATAATTACACTTGATGCTGGGTATATACTTCCACTAGAGTCACCCAGTGATGCATACCTTGGTTCCGGTAGTAATGCTCAAGCATTTATAGCAGATAGCGTGAGCTATCAATTTCAAGAAAGAACCGCACCCACAATAACACTTGACACTGACTGGTCTTAAGTGTATAATTAATTTATAATTACAGGAGATGTCTATGGACGAGAGACTTCAAAAAGCTCTGGAGTTTAGTAACTATAATCTGACGATTACTAACCAAAAGAAAAATATCAAAAATCGAGTAAAACAATTACAAATAGTACACCACTCTGGCGGTGTATTTACTGCTGACCAGTCAACTATTGCATTTGTTAAGACATATATTGATTTAGGACACAAGGACGGCATTGTTATTGACAGCAAGGAAAATCCTATTGCAATCTCTAATTTACAAGAATTTTTAGAAAAGCTAATGACTGCGTATATTAGTTCGGCACAAGAGTATGATGTTGAATACAATAAATTGCGCAAAGCTCGTAACATCAAGCAGATTATGGGTTGGTAATGAACATCGAAGCAGAAAAAGGTGTCTGCCTCTTTGCATACAATAACGAACAAATTGATTACATAAACTTAGCTGTGCTAGCTGCAAAATTTGCTAAAAAACATCTTGGTTTACCAGTGTGTGTTATTACAGATGAAGGCACATACAGTTGGTTTGAACAATCTAACACTGATGATGATATAGAAAATCTTTTTGATTATGTAGTGTTAACAAATGTAGAGCATCCAGAAAACACAAGACTTCATCATGACAGTCCTTGGACTGAATTTACTGCTCCTTTTCAAAACAGTAACAAGCATATGATCTGGGAGTATAGTCCATTTGAACACACGTTATTGATAGATATTGATTATTTTCTAAAAACAGATTTCTTGGGCAACTTTATGGATGCCCCTGGTGTGCATATGTTTAATAATGCAGTTAACTTACGGAATGATCATCCTCACTTTAATGAGAGATTTCTATCATCTCAAGGTATACCTATGTGGTGGAGTACAGTTGTATATTTTGACAGAAGTGAAATTAGTAAATTGTTTTTTGACACATGGGCACATGTTGCAGATAACTACAATTACTATCAAATGTTATATAATTTCCCTTCTAATTTGTTTAGAACTGATTATTGTGTGAGCATTGTTGTTCACATATTGAACGGAATGGTGCCCAGCAATGCTATTGGAAACTTTGCAGATCAAAAAATGGTTAACATGAGCCAACGTGATGACTTGTGCGAGGTTGTTGATCAAGACAATTGGATATTTTTATCAAACGATAATGAAAAGAACTGGATTGATATACTGGTAAATCACAAAGGAACAGATATACATTTAATGAATAAACGTAGTGTTCAGCGCCACTATGATAAGCTAATGGAGATTTCCAATGGATGAAAGAGGATTCTTAATCTTTGCGACTAATCATGAAGAGATTGACGCAGCTGTCACACTAGCATACAGTATTGGCAGCAGCAACAAGGGTAGTAAAGTTAGTTTAGTTTGTCCAATTGACAACATTACAATCAGCCAAGAAGAGCCTTTTGACGCTATTATTGATATACCGTATCGTTATGGCGATAAACATAAAAACGAATCGATTTGGCAGGTATACTGGTCAACTCCTTATGAACACACAATTGTAATTGACTGCAACAGTATTGTAAAACAAAACTTCGACAGCACTTGGGACTATTTGATAGATCATCATGATATGTGTGTTGGAAAGTCAATAACTGATTTTAGGCTTAGTGAGAAAATCGATCTAGAAGTTTTAAATGAATACAATCTATCATTTGCTAATAGCAATATATTTTACTTTAAAAAAGATTCGGATTTAGCGTTGAAATTCTTTAAACTATTAGATCCATATCTCCAGTCATATAGAGAAGTATTTTCTACATACATCCAACCACAGCATCATCCAAAAACATTGGATTTAAATCTAATGTTTAGTATTGTCTTGCAACACTTGGATGTATATGACGAATGTACACCCCTGCATCCGGATATATTACAGTCTATTGATATGGAAATAGTACAAAGCACAATGACAGAACCATGGATTAATAAGTTTAATATTTGGTACAATCAAAGTAATAATATAAAAATACAAAACTATGCTATTTCGGGATGCTTGCATTACAGACTTCCTGAGTTTTTAACCAAGGATATTAAAAATGGTCAACGAGAATACTATCGACTCGTCACAAAATAAGTGGTTTATACATTTTGATCCAAAGTCTGGAAAGATATTTAAGATATCTGGCCAGGATACTCCTCCAATCAATGGTAGGATTTCAATTGTCACTGACAATAAAATATGTGCAGAAATTACCACCGGTAAAATTTCAAAAAGAGATCTCGCAGTATACCGAGACTTGGATAATGAAACTTGGTTTGTTGATACAAGAGGTTCCACATTAACGTTAACTGGCAAGGATCATTGGGTAAGACTACAGGAAAAAAGCCGAGGTGATTCTGAAATTCACGTTGATATCTATACTGAGACTAAACAACTGGAAGTATCTGTTAATTTAAAAAAAATTAAAAAGAATTTTCGACTACGTGAAATAAATGAGATTGCAAAAAATAAAGACAATATCCTAGATCTTTATATCACAAGGCAAGGCGATCCAGACTTCATGATTAAAACCTTGAAGGTGGATGCCCTTGAATTGTTTATCAAGGGCAGGCAGATTTTTGACTTAGATATTGATCAGTACGCAAGTTTGCGAGACATAAGTATATACACGAGACAAGTGTTTAGTGAATACTCCATGCATTATCGGAAAGTAAAGTTTGATACTGACTTCAATAACAATTTAAGTAAGACATTACAAACTGCTGATCTTGACTGCATCGGGGATGTGATTATCAATATTGGAAAAGACAAATCCAAAATTAAAATTACAAGTTCTATTACAAACTATGAAAAATATGTCACTGATCAAAAAAAGTTCTTGCATTTTATTGTATGTAGTAGTAATATAGATACTATAGTAGGCGGCTTTGAAGTGCCTTACGATAGAATTATTGGAAAGAAATTGCCATATCATGTCAAGACGACATTTAAATGGCCACCAAACCCAATTGTAGTATACAAAAATAAGTATATTAAAATTGGAATAGATGAAAAGGAATAAACATGCAAAGTATCAATGAATTTGATATTGTTTTTATCAGCTACGATGAACCAAATGCTGATGAAAACTTTGCTGATCTACAAGATAAGTGTCCGTGGGCTAAACGTAGCCATGGTGTATTTGGTAGTGATGCAGCACATAAAGCCGCAGCAGATATGGCAGAAACTGATCGGTTCATTACCATTGATGCAGATAATATTGTTAAGCAAGACTTTTTTGGTGTTGAAATAGACATGGACAAAATTCGTGATACTGATGTTATTAGTTGGGCAGGCAAAAATATAATTAATGGACTGGTATACGGCAACGGCGGTATTAAATGCTGGCCCAAAGACGTAGTTTATGGTATGCAAACACACGAAAATGCACCAGCAGATAATCCACGTGCCCAGGTAGATTTTTGTTGGAATATCAATTACGTTCAGATGAACAACATCTATTGTGATGTTATGAACAATGGTAGCCCATTACAGGCGTGGCGTGCCGGTTTCCGTGAAGGTGTTAAAATGGGATTGGTAGACGGAGATGTTGTAGATCCTCGAGATATTAAAAAAATTCACAAAAAGAACTATCAGCGTCTGCTTACTTGGATGACAGTGGGCGAGAATACAACTAATGGTATTTGGGCAATTTATGGCGCCCGCCTCGGCTGTTATATGACAAACATTACACGTGAAGAATGGGATTGGAAAGAAGTCAGAAACTTTGATTGGCTTACGAATTTCTTTAACGAAACAGTTGCTCCACAATTTGTTGGCGATGACCAAATGTGTCCTCGAACAGGTATGCGTTGGGGACTAGAACCCTTGAAAGCCAAAACAGTTGAACTGGGTGTTGACATTCGCCGAGAACTAAAACTAGAGATTGCAGATATTGGTATAGAAGGTAGCGAGTTCTTCAAGAGAGTGTACACTAACCCAAGTCGCATGGGCGCACAAGTTCGTGAAGATCAAGTTATTGATACTCTAGAATGATCAAGGCAATATTTGCAGCAGACAAAAATTGGGGAATAGGCAAAAATAATGATTTGCCTTGGCCTCATAATAGTGATGATTTAAAGTGGTTTAAGGAATGCACTGTACGGCAAATGGTTATCATGGGAAGAAAAACTTGGGAAAGTTTGCCAGTCCATCCATTACCGTCTAGACATAATGTAGTTGTTACTTCACAGCCAAATGAGATTGCCCCTGGTGCATCAAATATATATGGTTACCAAGAGTTTCGTGAACAAATATCAGATCTAAAACCATATAAGGAAAAATGGATTATTGGTGGCGCAGAATTTTTGTTGTCTACACTAGATATGATTTCAGAATTACATATTAGTCGCATTGATGGCGACTATGATTGCGATACATTTCTTCCGGTCAAAGTTATTACTGATAACTTCGTATTGGATTCAACAACCACTCTTGAAAGTCTGACTATAGAAATATGGATTAAAAAATGAAGCAATATTTAGACGCTCTTGAGCATATTTTAAACAATGGTGAAGATGTAAGTGATCGCACAGGCGTAGGCACACGCAGTGTGTTTGGTTATCAAATGCGATTTAACCTACGTGACGGATTTCCAGCAGTTACAACAAAAAGACTGGCATGGCGTAGTGTAGTGGGTGAACTGTTATGGTTCCTGGAAGGTTCAACAGACGAACGCAGACTTGCTGAACTTACATTTGGCCAACCTCGAAACCACCTGGTGGACAAACGAACTATCTGGACTGCCAATGCTGACAATCAAGGTAAATCACTAGGATATCGTAATGACAGCCTAGTAAAAGAACTAGGACCTGTGTACGGAAGTCAATGGCGTGACTTCAACAGCGAAGGCTTTGACCAGATTAGAAAGATTATCCATCAGCTGAAAAATGAACCAGACAGTCGACGCATTATTCTCAGTGCTTGGAACCCCAATGAGCTTGAATTAATGACATTGCCTCCCTGCCATACACTGGCACAGTTTAGAGTAATGAACGGTAAATTGAGTTGTCAACTATATCAACGCAGTGCTGACATGTTCTTGGGTGTACCATTTAATATTGCAAGTTACGCCTTGCTAACACACATGTTGGCACACATTTGCGATCTTGAAGTGGGTGACTTTGTACACACCATTGGTGATGCACACATTTATCAGAACCACATGGAACAAGTTAACCAGCAACTAGAACGTGAGCCACATGATCTACCACAGCTAGCATCGCCAGTGTTCTGTGACCTGGAAACATTACTGCGGTGCCGTGCTACTGACTTTGTGTTGTGCGACTATGATCCAATGCCCAGTATTAAAGCGCCAATGGCTGTATAATGGAATTTTGAAGACGGAGGACAAGCAATGATGTGGAAACTTCGATAGTGGGACTTTCATGCTAAATCAGCAGAAGATGATCCAGAAGAACTTATAAATTATTAGGATTTTTAAATGAGTAAAAAAATAAATGACTATGCATGGGACAAAGAAGGCGTCAATGATGACGAAATAGCACTAACAGAAAATAACCGTCATCAGATGCGCGACCTATTAAACCAAACTGGAAAAGGTTTCTGTTTGGCAAAATGGACACAGGTTACAATGCATCTTGGTAACGGCCTTACACATAGTTGTCACCACCCAGGTGCACACAGCATCCCATTGGATGAATTAAAAGAAAATCCTAGCGCACTGCATAATACAAAATTCAAAAAAGCACGGCGTAAAGAAATGTTAAGCGGTAAACGCCCCAGTGAGTGTGACTTTTGTTGGCGTGTGGAAGACAACACGAACGAATTTAGTGATCGTGTTCTTAAAAGTTTACCCACATTTAGTAGTCCACATCATGACAAAATTAGTGAACTGGATGGTGATGAAGATGTATTTCCAACATATGTTGAAGTAAGTTTTAATAGAACATGTAACTTTAAGTGTGCTTACTGTGGTCCACCTTTTAGTAGTCAGTGGGAGCAAGAAATTAAACAACATGGTCCTTATAATATTTTCAATCATTTCTTTAATCCAATCAAGGAAAGTGAAAAGCATATTCCAAACAATGAACACAATCCATACATTGAAGCATTCTGGGAATGGTTCCCAGAGGCATACAAGCATATGCATACTTTCCGTATTACAGGTGGCGAGCCTCTTCTAATTAAAGACACAATGAAGGTTATTGACTTTTTAATTGAAAATCCTAACCCAAACTTGAACTTTGCTATTAATAGTAACGGCTGTCCTCCTGGTAAAATTTGGGATGAGTTTATTGAAAAGGTAAACATACTTACAACAAATAAATGTGTTAAGAAGTTCGAACTATATACAAGTGCAGAAGCGACTGGTAAACAAAATGACTTCATTCGTGATGGAATGGATTGGGACCTGTTTGTAACTAATATCGAAAAGTTCTTGAAAAATACAAAAGGTACAAAAATTGTTTTCATGTGTGCATTTAACGTATTGAGCGCAAGTACTTTCAAAGAGCTTTTAGAGTGGGTTTTATATTTGAAACAAACTTACAGTTACCAAGGATGGTTCAAATGGTTAGAAGAAGAAGGATACATTGATGTTGATGAAGAATCAATGACATATGCTGAACGCAAAGAGCACAACCTGGACGTACACAATCGAGTAGCAGTTGATATTCCATACTTACGACACCCGCAATTCTTGGATGCCAATATCTTAGATGTTAGTATGATTAAGAAATATATGATGCCTGCTCTAGAATTCATGTATGATAATGCTGGAACTGGCGATTGGTACATTACACAAAAATTTGAAAGTCACGAAAGTCTAAAACTAAAACGAAACGTGGTAAACATGATGTTAGCAGCAAAGCAAGTTGGCGAAGATGGACTAACTCTTAATCCAGAAATCCGTGCTAACCGTGCTAAGTTTGCACTGTTTATGAAACAATACAGTAATCGTCGTGGGAAAAATTTTCACGAAGTATTCCCAGAATATGCTGAGTTCTATGAACTGTGTATGCGTGAATACAGAAAGATGTTTAATGCTCCAGAAGATGAAACAAACTTCAAAACTGGAATAGACAAAAGCAAAAAACAGCTAGAGAGAAAAAAGAAAGATGACTAATGTAATAGCCCAATATGTAACATATTGGGCAAATGATGAAACGAAAACAGATTATACACTCACCTTTGACATACATGATACGTCAGTATGTCAGAGTTGGATTGATGTTATCAAAAGAAAATTAAGTCAATCAGATGTTACTCCCAATCAAGAAAATTTACATTATAGTTTTCCCAATATGGATAACATAGAATTTCTACATAATGAAATACTAGGATATATTCATAGTGCTAGAAAATTTGTTCCTGAGTTACAGTGGCCATCTGAGTATAAAGAGATTACGCAAAGTGAATTAAATTATCTACACCAAGAATTTCACAAAGCAGAAGACAAACTTCACCTAGAACGTATTTCCCCAAAACAACTCCCAGAGATTACTACCGCATTTGAAAAAATAAATTTTCTTATCCATAGTATTGAAACAATAGTTCGAAAAGAAACATTTGGTGATATTAGTGTCAATAGTTACAAAATGATAAACTTTGGTGAGTGGGATGGAAGATTACGAAATCCCATCACTGATGAACAGCGTCTATTGTTTAAACCAACCGCTGTCACCAAACAAAAGCAAGTCAGGTTAATGCTGGGATATGCTACTATTGGAAAAAACTTACAACACTGTGCGGTTGATGATGATCCACAAGTGGTAAGAGATCAAATGTTGAGTCCACAAATGGACATTGGTGGTGAAGCACTGTTAGTTCACAATGGTAACTTTGGACAACATAAACTACTAACAGCAGAACAAGAATTTCAACACCATGACAATAAAATTAGTCAATTTATTGAACGACATGATCTTGGTGATTATGTAGATTGGAAAGACCCAAAGCATAGATATGGATGCCCTCCGCAACTTGGTGTTGTAAGTGACGAACATGATAATTGGACACTAACTGATTATTATGTAATAGCAAAGAGCAAATTGCTTGGGGTCGAGTTAAATGAAAGATAAAATATTAATCTGCGGAACCAATCGTTGCGGTACAACTTATCTTTATTACTTACTGCAAAACTATCTTGAATTGAATGACAGTAAGTGTTTGAATGAACCATTTAAACATGCAATATCTACTAGAAACATCAGTGACTTCCATGATACAATGGGTACACTTCATTCTGCTGAGCTAATTAAAGAACATGCTCAAACGTTTCGTGTTTATGAATATGAAACAGGCAATGACCTTTTTGAATTCTATGAAAATTTTTATCGTATTAGAGTTATAAGAAAAGATCGTACCGAAGCAATTATAAGTATGGCAATAGCAGAGACTACCAATAAGTATCACAGAACTATACTAGATGTATCAGATTCTGTAACAATTGATCTTGATCATTTAGATAGTGTGATTGATAAAATAAATTATGGTTATGACAGTATTTCTATGATACCAGAAAATTGGTTTGATGAAACTGTTTATTATGAAGATTTGTCTCTTGATCCAAATAAAGATCAACAGTTGATAAAATACATTACTCAATCTAAAGATATAAAAATAAATACTATACCAAATAAGGATAAGCGCAGTGTAGTTAAAAACTACGACGAAGTTTTAGGGAAAGTAAAGGCAAGATTATATGAGTAAAATTTTGTTGCTTGGCCAACCACGTACAGGTACAAGTTATATTACACAGTTGTTTAAAAGTTATCACGAAAAAAAGGGCCGTGATATAGGTACGTACAGTAAAAAGTATTATAATGTTTTTAAAGAACATCTAAGGTTACTGGCAGAGATGAAAGACATTGAAAAGACACAATACCATTTAGATTTTTTAAAAAACAACGATGTTGATATATTTTCCAAAGATCATCTCACGCACTATGGAATGCATTATGGTGTTAACTTTGATCCAAATGATTGTTATAGAGATTTTTACAAAATTAAAATCATAAGAAAAGATATCATTGAAACATCCCTTAGTCTGTTGATAGCAAAAAATAGTAAGATGTACAACACTTTTAAAGTGGCACATGGAAATAGTATAATACCGCATAGTCTTCCAAACAAATTCATTGCTACACGTGAAGAAACTGAACATAATCTAAAAACTATACAACAGTATAGTGATATGATATTAAACTATACTGACATGGATTTTGATCAAACAATATACTATGAAGATTTATCTGGTGATCCAACTAAAGATCAAATGCTGTTTCCGATGCTTGCTAAAAGTCCAGTAGAAAATTTAACCGTAAAGATTGTCAAGCGCGGAAATTACAGTGATAGTATAGAAAATTATGAACAAGTACTAGAGTGGATCAATCATAAATGAATGGGTCTTCATCCATCATCTCTTGAACCTTTTTTCTAAATCTACGTTTACGTTTCCACTCATTGATAAATCTAAACGGATTGAATAATATGTTAATATAATTCCTCATAAATATATTTATGGCAAGTTTACTTAACTTTGGCGGCAGTCATGCTATTGGTTGGAATGGTGATGGTATTGTATACAGTGATATAATCTCCCAAAAACTAAATTTAGAAAGACACGACTTTGCCACCGCAGGTGCATCTATAAATTATGTTATCATGAGACTGTTGATTGAATTTGAAAACATCAGCAGTGATGATGTCGTTGTAATTCAAATTCCAGCTAAAGCAAGTAAGACGCAGCATGTGGATGTAAGAGATGCAGCGCATAAAATTATTAACTATGTTGGCATGACACAATTGAGTTTACAAAATAAAAATGAAGACGACTTCATTTATGGATTAAAGTTTTACAAGAGCACGATAACAAATGAAGTTAATGATAGTCTACATTGGCATCAACAATATCTCATGCTTGACAATTATTTGTCAAAGTTGCCTTGTAGATATTTTGCTTTTATAGATGAACCTATCTATTATCCAGAAACCAATTTGGGTTATATGAAAGATTTATGTAATATTAAAACAGAAAATATATATAACAAAAGTTTTAAAGATTATGCACATAGTCTTGATATTCCCAAAGAACAAAAATTTGGTAAACTTGAAGATGGTAGGCTAGACCCCGGGCACTTTACAGGATCAGTACATACTCCTTGGGCAGAAATTATCATGGAGAATTTATGATTTACATTTTTGGGGATAGTTTTAGCGCATGGCAGAGCGGATGGCCTGATTATATCAGTGGTAAAACATTTGGTAGTAGGGGTAGTAGTGAATATAGAATATGGCGATCTTATCAAGAGAATAGGCACGTAATTTCACAAGATGACCGAGTTATTTTTTGTCATACACACTACAGTAGAGTATTCTTAAAGGACAGTGTAAAAAGTATGAAAAGTAGACTTATTGATACGCATAGATACTGTGATATACTGTTTGGGGATGTTAATGATAAAGCAGACGAGTTTGTTGAAGTATTAGAAAAAATATGGGATGACGAATACTTTGTTTATCAGTATGAAAAAATATTAGAGGATTGTCGTAGCATACCAAATAGCACACATATTACTTTCTTTCCAAAATTGGCAAAAAAATATAATATCATAAATATGAGTAATATATATAATAGTAACAAGGGTGAGCGGTGGCAGAATCATATGACTTTACAAGGTAATAAAATTGTAGCAAAGGAGTTAATAAATGTTTTTTAATAAAACAAACAATAATGAATTATTTTTTGATCCAAAGTATCCAAATAGACTTGGTGCTGACGCAGGGTTTGGATGTAGTGCTACTTGGGGTGAGGGCGTAGAGATAGGTCAGGATTGGTGTAACCTATTAAATTTGTATAATGGTGGACAACCAGGAAGCAGTAATGATCGTATATGTAGACTTGCTATTGAATATATTAATCAATACTCACCAAATAGAATTTATGTACTATGGACATTAAAAGAACGTAGAGAATTTATTGATGAAAATAATCAACCACTGAGATTTAATCCAACGCATAAACCAAACCAAAACAAGTTCTGGCACAAGAGTATGGTAATGTTAGGGAATGAAAAATTTGACAACTATAACTATATCAAAAACAAAACTATGCTTGAAGCATATTGTGGATGGAAAGGTGTTGAACTTTATCAACTTGATATGGAAAAATTCCCATTTCACAAGTACCCATTAGGCAGTGATGGAATGCACCCGGGAAAAGATTGGCACATTAATATAGCAAAGGAATTTTATAATGCCTAGAAGAACAGGATGGAAAGGTAACTTTGATAGAGTTGAAAAATGGATGAGAGATGTCCACAGTGAAGGTGGTGCAATATTCAGTGCTGATTTTACAAAGCACTATGAAGATAATTTTATTGTCAATGGGTTGAGTGAACAACTTAGAATAGCACTGAACAGATTGAGAAGCTGTGATGAGAAAACAATACGTGAATTTCAGCAACTTGACCCCAATTGTGATCATTCTTTGAGATTTGGTCCTAAGTATGGTATGTTGGAACGATCAACACATATGATATATATTTTACAGATACCCAATATATTGTATAGGCCAATTGTCAGATATAACCATAACCGTAAGCATCTACGATTAGTCAATGGAAGTGCTAGGGTTCTTAACCTGTATCATAGAAAAAATAAAATACCTGTTATGTATAATCACTATGGAGATAGCCCATTTATTCCATTGGAAAATATGAAAGTATTAAACACTGCCCAAGAAGTATTTTCTGAGTGTTTAATTAACGGTGGTGATTATGATGAAGAATTTGGTATAAGCAGAGCAGGTAGAGAACCAGAACAACGTTTTGAATATTTAAACTTTTCTTGCGCTGGAAAATTAAACTTGGAATGTCAAATAGAATGGCAAAAAAACTCAGTTGATTATTGGAATCTTTTACGTCAATTTAGTGATGAGATTGAAGCAACAATAGCACTGACGAGTGGTAGTATAGAAAAAGATTTTAAGGAGTGGTAATATGAGCTGGGTAGCAATGACAATGTACAAGATGTACAGTAGTAGATGTCCAAATAAACATCATCGTGAATTTTATAATGGTGAAACTTTAGTAGACATTAAATTAGAACAGTTTCTTCGCAGTGGCGCCGATCATGTATATGTTAGTACAAATGACCCAGATGTAAGAAACACAGATCATATTACTTATATTCAACGTGAAGAACAATTGTGTGATGAACAAAATGGACCACCATGGCCAATTGTTATGAAGCATATATATGAAAGTTTGCCAGTGAGCGATGATACCTTAGTCAACTATAGCAATACTATGGTTCCACTATTTGATCGATATAACGAGATGTATCAACGTTATACTGAAACTGGAAACAATCAACTAGTAGTTCACCCCCATAAACACTTTTATATGAATCATGACAAAATAGGTATTAACTTTATGCCTGGTCATTATCATGCCTATAGTCAAGAACTTAACCCAGTTTATCAATTACCATGGGCAGGTATATTAGCACCACTAGGTGACACAAAGGCAGTCGATGGTTATCCCATTCCTAGAAAATTTGATTACTTTACGTGCTCAATGAGTGAACATATAGATATTGATACGGAGGAAGAATTTGAGTTAGCACAATTAATGTATAAATGGAAATTATCTAAATGAGTTTAGTGAAAACGTTCTATGATATTTTGCCATTCAATAAATCAGATGATGATAGTTTACGGAAACAAATTAATAAATCAAATACTCCTTGGAAGTCTTTGGACACAGCAGTATCAAATAGCAATACCGTACTAGAATTAGGTTGTGGGCAAGGGTGGTTGAGTAATCGCATTGCCAATAATTATTCAGTAGAAGTAACTGGAATAGATTTAATAAAAGAAAATATAGATAGAGCAAAAGGTTATAACATACCCAATACTAGTTTTAATCAAGAAGATATACTTCAAACAACTAGAACTGCTGACACTGTTGTTAGTATTGGAGTATTGCATCATATACCAGATCACGATATAAGTTTTTTATTGGAGCAAGCAATACTTAAATCAAACCAATATTGTTTTATGGGACTATATCATACTTCTAGTAGAAGAGCAATGTTTGATTTTTATGATAAATATCCAAAGCATAAACAATATAAATTATTTAAAAAAATGACTCCTTGGATAAAAGATGAAACCCAAAGAAAAAGTTGGTTCAGAGATCAATTGAGGCACCCATATGAAGTTACTATTGATCTAAGTGTATTACAAGCGGCAGCATTGTCAACTGGTAGAAAATTAACTTGGTGTAACTTTGATAATGATGATCAATATGATATTACTATGAGTAAACTAAAATCATACGAATTTATTCCTGGATTTGTTTATGCTATGTTTGAGGAAGAAAAATGAAATTTATTAAAAACTTAATTGAACGTATACGCGGTGAAATACAATATAGAAAAAATCTAAAGCGTATGAAAGACAAGGACCCTTTCTTATATGATTAATTTATTGGCGTCACACACTGTACTAGAAGTCTGGTTAGATAGTGATGATTCGTACGGCATATGCAGCGATGTTTACCGTCCATGACGCATTTATTTCAACATGGGGTTATATGGGATGCTGGCGCTGGAGGAAATCATTTAATAAGTTATTTGCTTCCTAAATCCAATACTGAGTATCTAGAATACATTAACGAGTATGTGACTAGTGATGACATAAAATATCATGTTCGTCCAACCATGAATGAAATAAAGCCAAACCAATCTATATTAGCTTCACATAACATTCCTATAAAGTTTTTTGAGACACAAGATGTAATGGTAAATGAAATGGCAATTATATTACCAAACTGGTTTAGTTGTTTTATGCTAGAAGCAAAGCGCATGTTTAATGTTAGTCGCACCATTGGAGAAACATCTTGGTTGTTACAACGAGCTGTTGAACTGGGAGAGGGAATGAATATGAGACTTCCGCCTCCATACATATCCAGTTTATGTGATCTATTAGAAAAAGAATATAATGGACTGGCAACAAGAATAGACGATCAGTGTATTAATTTTGTTTACTTGTATGGAATATACTTAAAAGCTAGGCGTCTGCCGCACACCAAGGCCAACATTTCCCAATTTGTAGAATCTGAGTTACTGTCTCACTTACATGATGACACCAACTTAATGTATATGTTAGAAAGATGGTTTAACTCAGCAAGCCAATTAGCTGACATGGGAAAAGTTAACAAACTAAAATTATATCATTACGAGGAAATTTTTCTAGGACTAACTTTGCCATTTGCACAAGTGACTAAACCTGAACTGGCAAACTACAGTTTAAAAAATATAGGACTGGCACAATTGGTGGCAAGTATGACAAAAAATAAAGATTTGGACCAGTATTTAAATCGTGCAACCAATGTTATTTTTAGCAATTTAGTATAACCATGAAAATATTAGTACTAACAAATGAATATCAAGCGTACAGCAAGGAGCATAAATACGATTATAGAATACTTCCTGGTGGTGGATATATAAATTATGCAGGTATTTTAAATCAACTTGATTTGTCACAATACGACGCAGTGTTTATGAATACACCCACTAAAATTTCCAGTTTACTTTTAACAAATGGTGTGTTAGAATGGAAACAAGAAGCCGGCCAACCAAATGAGAAGATCTATATACACAATAAAAATAATTTATTGTTTACAACTGATTTGGAGTCAGCCGCACAAAATAAGTTCTTTAACAGGACACTGGCACAATATAATTTGGCATTGAAAAGAAATCATTGGCAGTTGTTGAAAGATGTTTCTAATAGCTTGGAATTTTCATTAATTGATCAAGCTGGAAAATTATTGTGTGATGAAATATTAAGAAAAGCAAATATGCTATACATAAACTTAGAGAAAAAAAATGATTAGATGGGGTATAACTGCCGGCGCACATGACGCAAGTCTCACAGTTGTCGAAGGTGACGAAATTTTATTTGCTGGTCACGCTGAAAGATATAGCGGTGTAAAAAATGACAAGTGGTTAAATCAAGACCTGGTTGATGCTGCATTGGAATTTGGTGAACCAAGAATCACACATTGGTATGAAAATACTGTTTTAAAACGTATGAGACAAGTTTGGTCTAAACAATATCACACGGCGTGGTCTAAGCCATCACCAGGTAAGCAATTATTAGATGTGAACATCGTATCTCGACAATATCTGCCTGGTGATGATGCTGATTTTGTTATTGAATCCACTGTACTTGATCAAGTAAAACATCATCATAGTCACGCAGCAGCTGGTTATTATACTGGCCCGTTTACCGACGCGGCGGTATTAGTGGTGGACAGCATTGGTGAATTTGAGACATTATCCATATGGCATGGTAAAGGCAAAAAATTAAAAAGAAAGTTCAGTCAAGGATATCCGCACAGCATTGGATTATGGTACAGTGCTATGACACAGCGCATTGGACTTAAACCCAACGAAGATGAATATATACTTATGGGTTGGGCAGCACTGGGCGACCCAGAAAAATACAAGCAAAAAATATATGAAGACTTCTTTAAGCCATTGCGCCCGGGCAGCGCAAAGGTAAAGTTTAAACACAATCTGCATCGTGGATGCATGTGGTGGGCACCAGAGCTGAACACAGTTCAAGATTACGCAGACATTGCAGCAAGTACACAGGCCGTTTATGAAATGGTGTTTGAACACCTTGTAAAAGAAACGCAGCGACTAGTGCCCAGTAAAAATCTTGTGGTTATGGGAGGCTGTGCTTTGAACTGTGTAGCTAATAGTATTGCACATCGTTACTACGATGGTAATGTTTGGATCATGCCCAATCCAGGCGACGCTGGTAGTAGCCTTGGTGCTATTTTAGCCGCCCGCAAAGATTTTATTGAATGGAAAGGGCCTTACTTGGGATACAATATCTCCGGCCAGTATCCAGTAAAAGGTTTGTTACATGAACTAGAAAACACCAGACTAGTGGGTGTAGCAAACGGCAAGGCAGAGTTCGGTCCACGTGCATTGGGCAACCGCAGCTTGTTTGCAGATCCTAGAGGCGATGATATAAAGGATTTAGTCAACACAGTAAAACGTAGACAGGAATTCCGGCCATTCGCTCCTATGGTATTAGCAGAACACGCTAGTGAGTATTTTGATGGCGCAGTTGGTCCTTATATGCAGTATACAAGTGTATGTAAGCGCCCAGACCTATTTCCAGCAATTGCGCATATAGATAACACCAGTCGTGTACAGACTGTTACTAAACAAGACCACCCAGGATTGCATCAGCTTATGGTTGAATGGCATGCAAAAACAGGATGTCCTATCATATTAAACACAAGTTTAAATATCAAAGGCAAGCCTATGGTAAATACAGAAGAAGATGCAGCCGAATGGACTAGCATGTATGGAGTAAAGGTATACACACATGATTAATAGATTTGATGTACATGGCTACACACAAGAAGCAATGTCTGATAGTTGTGTAGATGTTAAAAGACAAGTAGACAGAGGACTTCATCCATTTTTAGCTGACGCACTCTCATCTGTAGATAAATTAACAAAGTCAAGACAGCAACAATTAAGTTTGTGTGAGCTTGGAATAGGCGGAGGCGGAGCTCATGACATGATGTTTAAGTTTTCCGAAGATACACACATAATGGGTGTAGACTTATTTCATAAAGATCATTTAGAACATTATAAAACTGTAGGCAACAGAAGACATTTTATAGAGAACCATGAACGATTAGCAAAGGCTCAAGACTTATCATTGAGACGTTTTTCTGAAACACATAGAGCCGATTGGCAACTGCCAAATAGAAAAGAATCATTGTTTCATGGAATGGATGCATATCAAATATCAACAGCAAAGCATTTAGTAAAAGTAAATGGTGCTAAGTTAGATTATGTAAATGATGATGCATCACCTTACTTGGGAGCATTAAATGGATTAATGGATGCTTATAAAGATTCAATAAGTGACAAAGGAATATTAATATCAACAGGACCCTTTGGTAATGGAACAGCAGAAGCATACAGTCGTTGGGAAAGCGGACAATACTTAAAAGATTGTCAAGTACTTGCTGAACAAGGCTTTGTGATATTTGATATGACTGAATACAGACATCACCGTAAAGCAGATGCACACCCAACAAGGTACATACTATCGTATCTTGCAGCCTGGGCTCCAGATTTTAACAACTACAACAATTTGTTTGTTAAATACGAACATAACATTATAAACGGCAAGGACAATTGGAAATGATTAATTGGATTAAAGGCAAAATTGCTGAATACAAACGTAAAAAAATGATTAAGAAAAAGTTAAAAGAACTAAAAGATCAAGACCCCTACATTTACGAATAGGAAAAAAAATGAAAATTTTAATATTTGGTTTGCCCGGCAGTGGCAAAACCACTCTTGCTCGTCCCTTTGCTGAGATGATTGGCGCAGTACATTTGAATGCAGATGAAATCAGGGCTGAATACGACGACTGGGACTTTACATTGGATGGACGTCAACGACAGGCACAGCGTATGCGACACTTAGCAGATGGTGTCGTCAAAGCAGGAAGAATTGCAGTAGCTGACTTTATATGTCCTACCAGTGCAGCCAGGCTGGAGTTTGATGCAGACTATAAGGTGTGGATGGATACCATCAAAGAAGGCAGGTTCGCGGACACTAATCGTATATTTGAAGAACCTCCCAAATCTGGTATTGATTACCACGTAAGTGACTGGTTTGATGACACGCACAGTACATTAATGGAAGTAGTTAATAACTACATGGAGAGAAATAAATGAGTTTCGATTGGCAAAAACCCACAGCACAGATGCTAGGGCGCTGGCAGCCGTGGCACGATGGCCACACTGCATTATTCAAAAAAGCACTTGACGAAACCGGCCAAGTGTGTATAATGATTAGAGACGTAGGTGGGATAGTCGGACAGGATGCAGGCGCTGGGCGCACAGCAAAGCAAGATGATAACCCATTTGATTATGATACTGTTGTGAAAAATATTAAAGATGGACTCACTGACTATGCAACTTACGGTGTTGAGTATATGATTATGAAAGTGCCTAACATCGTTGATATCAGCTATGGCCGCGGAGTAGGTTATACATTCACAGAACATGATTTAGGCCAAGAAATACACAATATTAGTGCCACAAAAATACGCAAACAACTAAGAGAAGATGGCAAACTTGAATGAAACGTAAATTACTAGACAACACTGAGGCACCGGAATTTGATATGGCAATTACGCTTAAAGTAATAACAAAATGTCCGGAAAAATATAAATTACTTGACATGGAAACTGGTCAAGTGTATATTGGAAATGTACCTACTGAGGATAATCCTCATTATTGGAAAAGACAAGACTAATGAATACAAAGATATTTAATAAACTACAGGAACTTCTAGTGTCATCTCCACAGTTGATTGATGATAATAATGCATTGCGACAGGCAATTAATGTGACCTTTGGTGTTGATATTGAATTAAGTAATACTGACCTTGTATCGATAACCGATGCAATTGATGATGAGGTATTGTGTAATTATTTTAGTAAAGTATGGCAACCAAAAACAAAAAAATACAAATATAGTGGACTTGCTATCATTGATGAAATTAATAATCTAAAGCCACGTAGTGTATTGGATCTCGGTTGCGGTTATAATGAGTTTAAAGGTAAAATACATAATTTGGTGGGAATTGATGCATACAATAGTCGTGCAGATATAAATTGTCATATTCTAGAGTATAATCCGGGCAATAAATTTGACGCTGTCATCTGCCTAGGTAGTATTAATTTTGGATCAGTAGATAAAATATATAGTGAATTAAAAAAAGCAATCAGTTTAACTAACACTGGCGGGTTTTTATTTTTTCGAGTTAACCCAGGCAAACAACATGATGCGCTGGAATCGCAATGGATTGATTTCTTTGATTGGAACCCGACATTTATTCTAAATGCTGCTAATCAACTCAATTGTGAAGTAATTGCACTGTCAGAGGATGGCGGAAATCGACTTTACTTTGTGTTAAAAGTTAAATAGATAAATAATAATGATAGCGTAGATTACGTTATTATTCCATAGTCATATAGTTTTTAAGCCTTGCAGAATGCACAACTTCAAAAACTTTTTAATGCTCGCAAATATCTTTGCGGGTTTTTTCTATGGCTATATTAAAAATAATATACGAAGAGGTATAAAAATGTTTGAAACATATATTGCATGCTTATTACTGGGAGTAGTTTACGGATTTTTCGTGGGGCTTATTCCAGTTGCTGGCGCCACCACTGGACTAATTGCTGTATATGCATTTGTGGGTTATTTTGAAGATCCATATATGTTGGTTGTGTTTACAACTGCAATTGTAGTTACTAGCAGTATTGGCGACAGTTTTTGTGGTGTTGTAATGAATGTTCCAGGTGCTGGCGGCGCCGCCGCAACAATGATTGATGGCTTTCCGATGTCGAGAAGAGGAGAGGCTGCTAGAGCACTAAGTGCAGCTATTAGTACAAGCTGGGTTAATGGCCTAATCTGGGGGTTGTTGGTATTTTTATTCCTTCCTTGGTATACAAAGATCGTACTGTACTTCGGCACCAAGGAAATGTTTGCTTTCTTAATTTTTGCAATGACTTGCGTAGTTTTTATAAGTAGCAAATATTGGTTCCGAGGTGCAGTTGCACTAGTACTAGGCGTTTTGGTTGGGCACATTGGTATGGATCCAGAAACCGCCGCACCTCGCTGGACAATGGATATTGATTACCTAGGGGATGGAATTCAAATGATTCCTGTTATGGCTGGTGTACTAGCCTTCCCTGAGTTAATAGGCGCCTACTTTATGAAAGCAGAAAAAATTCACCTAGATGACAAAGAGATAAAATCACAATTGTGGCAAGGCGTTAAAGATAGTTGGAAGTATAAATGGGACGGCTTGCGCGGCGGATTTATTGGCGGATTTATTGGATTGATACCAGGAATCGGCGGCAATATTGCAGACTGGTTTGCGTATAGCCAAACAGTAGCGGCTAGTGGAAAAGACGGAGAAAGTATCGGAAAAGGCAATGTGCGTGGGGTTATTGGTTGTGAAGGCGCTAATAATGCACAAAAAGCCACCAGTTATGTTCCCACTATTCTTTTTGGTATTCCAGGAGCACCTTTTGAAGTTATTGTGATGGGCCTTCTCATGTATGTTGGATTAGAACTCGGGACACCAACTGTATTGGCTGATGGTGTATTTTTTGATCATCTACTCAGCAGTTACTTGTGGAGTTTGATTATCATTTTGCCTGTTTCATATCTTTTTATCAAGTACGCAGTGCGTATTACTAATGTACCTTTCCAGTGGTACTTCTGGCCAATTTTGGTCAGTTTAATCTGGAGTTGCACACAGTACACTGGATATATTGAAGATTATCTTATGTTTGCTGTGTGTTGTTTGGTTGGTCTTGGCCTGAAGTGGGGAAAATTTAGCCGAGTAAGTTTCTTAATTGGTTTTATTCTCAGCGCACGCCTAGAAAAAAGCTATTTGCAGTTTACTGGACTTTACGAATGGTCTGACCTTTTAACCAATTGGTTACCAGCCACCTTCCTTGTACTAGCAGTACTTGCTGGTATCTGGGGATTATTTTTTAACAAAGCTAAAATTGACTTTGTATAAAGTATTAATAATATCGTAACATAGAATTATGTTACTGTAACACAGAGTTGTGTTAACGAACATCCAAGATGTAAGCATTATATAGCAGAGTTGCTGTATGTACTAGGTGCTTATCATCTATCATATGATAGATGACTTTTTAAATGTCCATATAAATGGACATTCACTTAAATCATCGTAAATGGAGAAAAAAAATGATGAACTTTAAAACACTAGTAGCAGGTGCTTTAGCATCTGTAATGATGGCTGGTTCTGCAATGGCAGACTATACATTTATCGTTCCACAGAAACCAGGCTCTGGTACATCTGTTTGGACATCAATCGTCGCAGGCGAGCTTGAAAAGCACCTAGGCGAGAAAATTAAAATTGTACACATTCCGGGTGCAAACGATATTCCTGGCTTTAACAAGTTTCATAACGACTTGCAGTCAGACGACAAAACTGTAATGGTATCACACGGCGGTAACGGCGTATCATACCTTGTAGATGACGTAGATTACGACTACTACCAGTACGATCCAATTGGCATGATGAACTTGACAATCATCAACGGCCACCAGAAAGATTTTGATCCATACACTGGTGAGATCTTGTTCTCGGCAGGTTCTGGTATGAACCCAGACATGATGGCACACATCTTGCTTAAAGGCGGTCCAGGTTTAACAATGGCACAGGGTGCTGAAATCTTTGATTCACAGTACAAGTATATCAAAGGCATGTCCGGCGGTGAACGTCGTTTGTCATATCAACGTGGTGAACTTAACGTAACACGTGAGTCAACCGCTGCATACAACAAGTACTATACTGATGCGCCCTATTCAAAAGTATGGTTCTCACAAGGTGTATTTAACTTGGAAACAGGTGAAATTGATGCAGATCCAAACTGGCCAAATCAGTCAATTCACGAAGTGTTTGAAGCTAAATGGGGCGTAGCACCAAGTGGCGAATTTTGGGATGCATTTGAACTAGCGGGTAACTTCCGTGACGTAATGCAAAAAGCATTGTGGACACGTGCAGGTAACCCAAACACACCAGCACTTGTTGCAGCATTCCGTGCAATGGCAGCTGATCCAGAATCAATGGCTAAAATTTATCAGAAGACTGGCAAGTATGACTGGATCATCGGTAACGATATGAAAGACGCACTGGACATTCTACGTGGTCAGATTCAACGTGAGACGCTAACAAACTTGGTAGGTTTCCTACAGCACACAGGTAAGGCAGCTATCTTTAAAGAAGGCGTTATCCCGCAGTAAGGGATTAACCAATTAGATAATAACAGGGGCAGTGGAAACACTGCCCTTTTTTAGTTGATAAATATATTGACATTACACAAAAAGGCACTATAATTAAAACATGAGCAGATTATTGATCATAACTGGCCCACAAGGTTCAGGCAACCATCTATTCAGTAAAATATTTGCATTACATGAAGATGTATTTGGTTGGAAAAATCTTCTTAATACATATTGGGAAGGGCATCACCATGAGCCGTTTGCTGATTGTTGGAGAAATCCAGAGCTATTGCATTCTTTTGATTGGAAGCAAAGTGATTATTATGTAACTAGTATTAGTTGTCCTTTTATCTCAGACGGCGTACCAGTTGTTCCTAATTATAAAAAATTTATAGACATAGCAAATGTTTATACTGATATTGATATCGCTATTATAGGACGAGATCAAAATATACTGGAAAAGCAACAGACTAGAGTACGTGGCACCCACAGTACTCCGATTGCGTTGGAATTTTTCGATAAGATTATGGAAGAACACAATGTAAACTTCCTGAGTCAGGAATTACTTTACTTGTATAAAAGTAGATACATGGAAAAGGTGTCTACTGACTTGGAATGGCCAGTGGCATATTGGGATCCAGAAATAGATGAAATATTAAAAGCTGATGCTAATAAAAAATACATCAAGGATGTACATGAGTATTGGTTAGATTTTGAAGTCCATAGAGCCACCAGGGAAAGCTAACCCTGTAAACTCGTCCCACTCATTTAACCAAATTTCCTCATAATCTTGCCCCCACACGCCGTTAAATGGGCCGCCATTGGTGAAGTGTATACCGCGTGGAATGTGGTAGTCATCAAACTCGTGGTCTCCTACTAAGAAATTCCAATCAGGTGCCAATCCTCCTATATTGTGGTCACTACACCATTCAAATCGGTGTAACCATTGTGGTGTCTGATTACTTACGCTGAACGGATTTAATTTCTTGCATGCTGGATGCTCATTGTTGAACAACATGAGACTGCTCCAATTTTTGCGTGGGAATGATAGCTGCTGTTCTCCATGAAATTTTGTGTCCATAGATGGAACATATTCTGGCTGCTTAACAACATACACTGCACGGTTGTTCATTTCCTGATCCCACATTATGTCATCCATAATAGATAAGATGTCATCAGTAAACACAAAATCACTATCACAAAAAAGACTCCATCCACTGTAGTTGCTCAAGTATGGCACCAAAAATCTAGTGTAGGTGAAATCAGTACTACTTGGGTCACCTTCGGGTCTATAATACACTTCATTTCTTATTAAAATGTCTTTTTTTAAATCTATAGTCTCGACATATCTTGACAAATGCTTCTGTATACTGTATCTGCAGATTTCACTTGCATCACGTTGCTTGTGGTCATATCCTATATAAACTTTCACAAGTAATGTCTCCCTATGCCTAAATTACTTCTTTTGCGATTAAAAAATGTTGACTTTTTGTCATCATTTTTCCACTTTGCGTCTATTAAACTTCTCGGACTATTTAATAGATGCACGGGCCACCATCCATCGTGCCGCCTAATAAAAGTAAATCTCCCCATTCGGAAGGTATCTTCGTCACTAAAATAGATTTGATCTAATAAAGTTTTGTCCATATCCATATTTTTGCGATGAACGCCATCACGGTAGCTTAGGTGCTTCACAGTTAAATTTAACTCATCTTTTAAGTTTCCGTATTTTTTTAATCCCAACAAAGTGCCTTCAGCAAACGGAGTCATGTGTTCATTATCACATTGAAACCCGTCTTTGGTGAATGTTACATCGTTAGCTTCTAGAACGAACGTTGGATGGTCAGCATGTTGAAATATTCCCAAAAATTCCTCAGCAGTCTGTATTTCACGATTGGGAACAGTCCATATCCACGGACTATTGTCTAGCATTGGGTACCAAATATAAAATCCGTGTATTTTATCTAATTGTTGCAAGTATGTTATAACAAATTTCTTGTCGCTACCAGGATGGCATTGATATTCTCTACCACTTTGTAGTAACTGTATTGGTGCTTTTTGTCCTTTTTCAGCAATATCGTTTGCCAGCCACAGCATCTTATATAAACGATAACACAGGTAAGTATCACCGTCTTCTGGAACCCATGTGTTCTCAGTAGTGTTCCTAAACCATTCAATTCGTTCTGGATCTAATTTTTGGTACTCGTCTATATAATCACTCATTACTGAACGCATACCAGTGCCATTATGGTCACTAGTATCAAAATTAAGTAATGATAATATGTCGTTTCCATCAGCGGTAAATTCATAGACGTGTGCCATTGCAGTTTGATTGCACCAATGCCAAAATTCTTTAGCAATATCCAGGTTACGCTTTTTTGTCATGTTTAAAAACTCTCATATATTTTTGTTGACATTATCTGTATTGAGTAGTATACTGATAAATAACTGTGTAGTTAATGATATTTATGCCTTTACTATGCTACCCAAATAAGGAAATTACATGCTAGATGTTTTTATGCTAACTTTCGGTGAACCCGAAGCAAATGATAATTTTGAAATTTTAAAAAACTTCGCACCACATGCTAAACGTATAGATGGTGTAGAAGGATTGCTTAATGCACACCAAGCCTGTGCAGAAGAAAGCAAAACCCAGTATTTCTATGTCTGTGATGCTGATGCAGTTATCAGCGAAAATTTTGGATTTAAATTTACTCCAAGTGACAGGCGGGAAGCGTATCCAGGCGTGCCGGAGACTGAGTGTGTGTTCACCTACCGTAGCCATAATCCTATCAATGATTTGATTTATGGCTACGGTGCTGTGAAACTCTTTCCCAAGAAGAATCTTCTGGCAACCAAAGAATTCAAAGTAGACATGACTACTAGTATTGGTGCTAAGTTTAAGCCTAAGTTTGAAATCAGCAATACTACTCAATTTAATACTGATCCGTTTAATGCGTGGCGCAGCGCTTTTCGTGAGTGTACAAAACTATCAAGCAATATTATTGATCACAACAAACAAATTGACGACTCTTATCGTTTGGAAGTATGGTGTACACGAGGCGAAAACAGGCGCTATGGCGAGTATGCTATACTTGGTGCGCAACAAGGTCGCGACTTTGGTACACATTACAGAAATAATACAGATGCATTGAGAAAAATCAATGATTGGAATTGGCTAAAGGAAAAATTTAATGAAGCTCTCTGAATTTCAAGAAACATATCACTGGATGAACGGTCTAAGTGAATACTTTAAATATACTGGCCAGCATGAACGTTGGGAGGAAATTCACAAAGCACTGTACCATGACAATTGGTATCGCAAGCGTGATGTTATACTTGAGTTGTGTAGTATGCGAAACAGTAACCCAGTGCATGTTAAATCCTGGATGAATGTATTGTTGCATGATAAGCTGGAAGATTTCGAGATTAAACCACAGTTGCTGGCTACTCTCTTTCGCAAGTATATGAAAGAAGACGAATTTTTGGTGAATGTGTGTAAGTTTATTAATTATTGGAGTGGAGAGAATGGCGAAGCAGCTGACATGCCAGACATTAATGATTTCCTTTCCAGAGGACAAGTTAGAAGTAAACTGTGGATGGTTTCCGAATTAGCAAACATTATCGACGGACCACTGGGTAATATTGTATTTTATGGTGGTTGGTATAATTTCCTTGCTCACTTCCTTTTCAATCAGTTCGACGTATCAAAAATATACAGCTTAGATATTGATGACAAAGTAGCGGTGCCCAGTAAAAGGCTATACCCTAGCCAAGTAGCATCAAATAGATTTATTCCAGTAACAACAGATGTAAATAAAATAAATTGGGATAATAAAACACTTAGATACACAGATTATGATTTGAGAGATCAACAAATTAATCGTTGGATGGAAAAGCAAGAAAGTGCATTAATAAATAAAAGACAAGAACTAATTGATAAGTGGATTAATGAAAACGAGGAAAACATTAAACAAGGCGTTGTAGACAAAGGTTCAGTTATTGAAAAAATAAGTGAAGATTTACGCACAGAAATGTTTAAAGACAAAGATGAGTTACTTGAAAATAAGTTTGGTTGGGTAGAATTAGATAATATCAATTGTGTAATTAATACAAGTTGTGAACACATGGATAACACATGGTTTGAAAACTTACCAAGTGGTACGTTTGTTGTGCTACAAACTAATGATTATTTTTCAAATCCACAGCATAGTAATTGTTGTAAAGATTTAGAAGAAGTAAAAAGTAAATACCCAATGCAAAGTATCTCTTATGAAGGTGAATTAGACACTCACTTATATAATAGGTTTATGCTGATTGGCATTAAATAATGCCGCATGACCTGGGATTAGAAGGGCTAGTGGAATTTGTTGTTAGCGAACATTCAGTTTACACTGAAGGAGAGACATTTCCGGTTTGGGATTGTATTGCTAGATTGGTAACAGGACTACATGATAAATATAATTTAACTTATATAAAAGATTATTCGATTGACGAAAGCTATATTAATAGGTCAGGTAGCCGAATACTTGTTATGAGATTTATCAAACCCGAAGATGCCATGCTGGTAACACTTGGCGGTATAGACAAGGTAGAAGACGATGGATGAAGAAATAGAAATGACAATGGACGTATTTGATGAGTATTTAGATTCTCTCAGTGTGCGTGAATTACAAAAAGAATCTGCTCGTGCTATCACAACCATGAAAGCAGATAACAACAGTATATATAAGTTTAACAAAGTTGCATACCACAACAGTCATTTGTGGTACAAGGCAGTGATCAAGCACTATGTAATGGAACATGGCGGAATGCCCAGCGAAATCGGACCAGGAACAGAAGTGAGTTTCGTACTAGATGATGCTTAATTTTATATTAGTAAATGCAACATATGTTGCATATAGATTGCTAATCAGCGCCCACCTTGTTAAGTTCTTCAACCGTTATGTGAATTACTATTGGGCGGTTCTTATCATGAGCCAATTCAGCTTTGCGTGGGACAATGGGGTGTTTGCTTATCTTTATTCAGCGCAAGAATTGCCGAGATTAATAGAGTTAATCTACGCAGACATATTGTACACAGTTAGAGTATTTGTTGCTTGGATTGTTATTAAATGGATCTGGAATAGACTACAGAATTATTACTTAGCGGTGTTTATTGGTGCAGAAATGACCTTTGCTGTTGATTACTTTATTTTTGGAGGAGTATATTAATGTATAATTATAACGAAATCACCGAATTACACCTGGAAGTAACACAGCGATGCAATGCTGCTTGTCCAATGTGTGATCGTAACGAAAACGGTGGCGCTGTCAACCAACACATACGTGGAAATGAACAAGAATTATCACTACAGGACTGTATGGATATCTTCCCTCCAGAATTTATTAAACAGCTCAACGTGATGTATATGTGTGGTAACCTAGGTGATCCCATCAGTGCCACTGATACACTAGAGATTATGGAGTACTTTAGAAAACATAATCCCAATATTTGGCTCAGTATGAACACCAATGCTGGCGCCAGAGACACTGAATGGTGGACACGTTTAGCAGAAGTTATCGGACGCCAAGGTGCAGTCATCTTTAGTGTTGATGGTCTCGAAAACACAAATCACCTGTATAGACAGAATGTACGTTGGGAGTTTGTTGAGAGAAATATGAAAGCATTTATTGCAGCAGGCGGCAGAGCCCGGTGGGATTATATTATCTTTGAACACAGTGAATGTGATGTAGAACGTGCAGAACAGCTTGCAAAAGAATGGGGCTGTGAAAAATTTATGAAGAAAAAAACTGGGCGTTTCTTTAGCAGTGCTAAAAACAAAGGCAAAGAGTCTCACCAAGCAGTAAACAGAAAAGGCGCTGAAACAACAACACTTGCAAAACCTAAAAAATTAGAGCATCAGAATTTGGCATTGGCCAAAGAGGCTGAATTAGAAAAAACATACGGCAGTATGATGGACTACTATAACCAAGCCACTATTAGTTGTAAAGTAGCGCAGCCAGATAAAAATAAAAGCATGTTTGTAACAGCAGAGGGATTAATTATGCCGTGTTGTTGGACAGCGGGCCGGATGTATAAATGGTGGCAAGCAGATCCAAAAGTGGAACAAATTTGGGACTTTATTGACAGAGCTGGCGGGAAAGAAGGTATTAATGCAAAACTATTTGGTATAAAAGGTGTCTTTGATAGTGGCATTATGCAAGACATTCAACGTAGTTGGAAACTTGAAAGTATCAAAGCTGGTAAACTAGGTGTTTGTGCGCAAAAGTGTGGCACAGAGTTTGACCCATTCTCGGAGCAATTTAAATAATGGAATATTCAGACGTATTAAAAGCAAGAAGCACTACCTTTAGTTGGAAGACGGATCAAGTGCCAGTGGAAATTATACAAGAGGTATGCGAGGAAGTTTACAATTATGCTCCTAGTAAAAACAGAAAAATACCTTATGTAGTAGATATTATTGACAACACTGATCCTGAAATGAGAAAACAGATTCACACAATGTGTCATAGAAATACAGATCATAATATGATGATCGATAAAGGTAATCCGCAAGTACTAGCACCTACTCTTTTGGCATTCAGCACACGTGATGTTGTTTATGAAGAAACTAAATTTCAAACAATTGAACAACGCCCAGGAATTGGAATTGCCAATACTGACAATATAGAAATTGGTATCGCCGCAGTATCATTTATCTACGGCTTTACTGCTCGAGGAATTGACACTGGATTATGCCAGTGTATTCGAGATGCAGAAGGCATGGCAAAATTAATCGGTGCAGACCGAAGAACTAATTTGTTCATTGGAATCGGATATCGTGAACCACATCCACTTTATATTGACCCTAGGACAGATAGAAGTAGACGTATTCCGTATGCTTATGGAGAAAATCCATATCCTAGACCAGCATTTGAGGACGTCTACAAAATAAGAGTAAAATAATGTATTTTAATTTCAAAAAATACTTGACTTTAACTTCAATTCATCGTATTATGAATACATAACAACAATCAAACCCTAAGGAGACTCTATAAATGAGTACTATTAAAGACGTAGTTCAAGACGTAGTTAAAATGACTGCGAGCTTGGGCATCGTAAACTTTGTTAAAGTAGAAGGTGATGCTTCTACTACCAAGTTCGATGCAGTAGACACAGAGCGCACTGTGATTATCAAAGCGAAACTACACAATGCACTTCCAGAATTTTCTGGTGTGTTTGGATTTGGCAACTTGGCGTTCTTGAACGGCATTAGCGGCATCCGCACATACAAAGAAGATGGCGCGACTGTAGAAATGGTAATGCAGGAAAAAGATGGTGCAACAACACCACAAGCATTGCTATTCAAAGACACACAAGGCAATAACGACCGATATCGTCTAATGAATGAACGCCAGGTACTCAGTACATTTGAAAACATTGAATTTAACTCAATGCCAAACTGGGATATCACTGTTGAGCCTACAAAGCAAAAAGTAAGTGAGTTGCAGGAAATTGCTGGCATTTATGGTGGCATTGAACCCAACTTTAGCCTAAAGACACAAGATGGTAACCTAATCGTTACTGTTGGTGATACTGGTGGTAGTTTTGTTGGTAAGCGTACATTTGCTACTAATGTAACTGGTGAACTGGGCGAGGGCTTTAGTTGGCCACTTACACAATTCTTGAGTGTATTGAAGTTGGGCATGACAGCACAATGTACTTTGCACATCAGTGCAATGGGTGCGTTGCAAATTACAATCGACACTGGCATCGGCGAATATAACTATATCCTTCCAGCATTGTCGGTATAAAACATGTCAAACTTAACAGCTAGCAACAAAGATTATAGTGTGTTTTTGCCCAGCATTAGCACCTTCTATAACAATGTGCTTGCAAAATATCGTGAACAAGGCACAGACTTCATCCCTGATGAACGTGTGCCAGCAGGCTTTGAAAAAGGTTTGGAAGGCATGGACTTCCTCAAAGAGGATAGTTACTTTCCATACAAATGGGGGCTATACTCTGCAGGACATGCACAGTTAAATCTCGACAAAGCATATGTAAGCGATAACATGGTACAAGCACGTGATCGTGAAAAGACATTCATCCTAGGAGACTCAGGTGGGTTCCAGATCATTAAAGGTGTTATTAAGTGTGATTGGAAAAACTTTAAGACAGATGATAGTTTACGTGAAACTATTCTAAACTGGTTGGAGTATACAGCAGACTATTCAATGATTTTGGATATCCCAACATTGGCAGCTGAACCTACATTTACTGAGCGTACAGGCATTACTTCATTCAATGAATGTTTGGAATACACTGATTTTAATGTAAACTGGTTTAAAAAGCATCGTAAATTCCAAACAAAATATCTAAATGTTATGCAAGGACGTAATTGGGCAGAAGCAAATCATTGGTATCAAAGTATGAAGCACCATGATCTTGATGGCTTTGCTTTTGGTGGTAGCACCAAGAATGATATCAATATTGTATTGCGCACACTTATTCAAATGCGTGATGATAATCAGCTGGAGCGTGGAAAGCGTGACTTGTTGCACTATCTAGGAACAAGTAAACTGGAATGGGCAACTGCATTTACTGCTATTAAACGTGCATTACGTTCAACAGTTAATGAAGATATTGATGTTATGTTTGATTGTGCAAGTCCTTTTATTGCTACGGCAATGGGACAAGTGTACACACAGCACACACATCGTAATAACAAATTTGGTTATGTTATGGATAGTGCAGTAGATAGCAAAACATTAGCAGGTAGTGAGATTCCGTTCCCTTGGGGCGGCGCAGTTGGTGATCGTTTAACTATGGGGGATATTAATTGGTATCATCCAGGCATGTTGAACAAGAATGGCAAAGAAGGCAAGACTTCGTGGGATAGCCTCAGCTACTTCCTACAGATGGGTCACAATGTATATAGTCACATTGAAAGTGTCCAACGTGCTAATGCATTGACAGATGTTGCTACAACACAATTTAAAACTAGTCATCACGAATGGCGCAAAGTAAAGAATGGTAGTAAAGAGGATCAATTTGATCCTTGGGTACCACGTAATGCATTGTATATGTCTAACTTTATTGAAGAACTATTTAAAAGTGAAACACCAATGCAGATGTTAGACGAAGCTGGAGCAATGATGGCGGACTTTAACGGACAGAAGAGTCTTAAAACATCAAACAACTCGATGAGTGGACTCTTTAAAGTAAGTAAAATGCAGGATGATATCATCTCTGCAGATTACGACAATGAAGCTGCTGAACAAGCAAACACAATCTTAACAAATATGGAGGCCTAATTATGGCGAAAAAGATCAGACTAATTGATGAAGAAGGTACTACTACAACAACAACAGATACTAATACAACGGAAGTATCTGTGCCAGGACTAGATGGTGCGCAAATGATGAAATATGCGGAAGCAATTGATTGGAAACTTTGGGAAATCTTGAAGCTTCTTCGTGCGCAAGTTGGCGAGGACACGTAGACGATGGGTGTTCAAGTTTCACAGCGTCAAATTTGGGTAACCTTTCAACAAGAAGGGGTACACTTGTACCCAGCTGCAATTGATGACCCTTCCCTGGCCACAGGCGATTGGGATGACGTAAGTTTCTTAGGATACGCACATCGTCATATCTTTCACTTCCGTGTAGCAATTGATGTACAACACAATGATCGAGATATTGAATTTATCCAATTCAAGCGGTGGCTACAATCACTGTATTCAGTAGGAACGCTGAATCTCAATCATCGTAGTTGTGAAATGATTGCTGAAGAACTAGCAACAACTATTAACAACAAATACCCGGGCCGCGACATTACTATCACTGTTGCTGAAGATAATGAAAACGGCGCAACAATGACATTTAACTCAAACTAAGGAATAATAAAATGTCCAACACTAAACCAAATCAATATCGTATTGGTGGCTACTATACTTTGCCGGAGATCAAATACGATCTTCTTAAAATTATCCAACCATATGATGGTTTGATTTATAACCACAAAGACACAGCAAAGGTTACTAGCTTGTTTCATGCCTACCTAGGCGACTTGAGTTCAAGCTGGAAATTGCGTGAATTTGAAATCATCACTGTTGAAAAAAATAACGCAGTGACCTTTGATTTAACGCTAAGGCTACACAAGGATCGTAGCCCCAAAAAACTAAAGATCCATGTTGGTCGTCTTGTCCATTTTCGTGACAACGTAAAGGCAGATTGATATGAATCGTGTGGTTGTAGTAAGCGGTGGTTTTGATCCCGTTCACAGCGGACACATTAGCATGTTTAAAGCAGCCAAGGCATTGGGAGATGTCTTGGTTGTTGCCTTGAATAGTGATGATTGGCTGACTCGAAAAAAGGGTCGGCCCTTCATGCCATTTACTGAACGTGCTGGTATTATCGGTGAATTAGCAGTTGTTGATCAAGTTATCAAATTTGATGATACTGACGATACAGCTTGCGATGCACTAACTAAAGTTCTCAATAACTGTAAATCTAGTGAAATTATTTTTGCAAACGGCGGCGATCGCGGCAAAGATAATATTCCAGAAATGACAGTAACTGATCCGCGCCTATCATTTGAGTTTGGCGTCGGCGGTGATGATAAGCGCAATAGCAGTAGTTGGATACTCAAGGAGTGGAGTCAACCCACAACCCAACGTGCCTGGGGTAGTTACACTGTATTACACAATGGTCCAGGTTGGGCTGTTAAAGAACTTGCTTTTGGTACTGAAACTCCACTTAGTGATCAACGGCATTTTATTCGCAGTGAACACTGGCATGTGATTGAAGGCAAAATTCGCATGGACTTGGAATTTGCCAACGGCGATCGTGAAAGCAAAACATATGGTCCTGGTGACAGCATTGATATTCCAGTATTAACTTGGCACAAAGCACACAATGTAGGAGAAGTTACTGCAAAAGTAATTGAGGTTTGGATGGGATCTGAACTCAGTGAAGAAGATATTGAAAGAAGAGATTAATGAAGTATGTTATTGATATTGACGGGACTATCTGTCGAGAAGTTATCATTCCTGACAGTGGTGGTAAAAAAGACTACGCTAATCATATCCCAATGCCAGAACGCATTGCAAAAGTAAATGCACTATACGATGCAGGACATACAATCAAATATATGACTGCACGTGGGTGCGTTAGTGGCGTGGACTATTACGAGCTTACATATGCACAGCTGATGAAGTGGGGTGCAAAGCATCACGAACTAAGCGTAGGTGAAAAAGAAAACTACGATATCTGGATTGATGACAAAGCATTTTGGAGTGAAAACTTCTTCCGCGAAACAGGGGAAACTTATGAGTGATTACACATGTGATAACTGGGTCGTTATCAAGATGAAAGGCGATGATCCTCACTATCGTCTTCTTGTTGGAACATCTGGTGGTTACTTAGATGGCGACAGTTGGCGTATGAACAGTGGCATTACAAAGGTAGAAGAGGACGAAGAGTTCTACTACTTCTCTGGTTCTAGTGGGTCTCGATATCGTTGTTATAAAGAGTCCTACACACTGAGGATGAACAATGCACACATTTGGACACAGTTACAAGGTATTCACGGCGACAAAGTTGAGATGATGCCAGAAGATACAGACTGGATGAATATGGATTGGATTATATCATGAGTAGATTTATAGCAGCAATGGATCACAGTGGTGGTTCAACAGGTGGCGTACTAGAACGTTACGGACAAGAATACACAGAAGCAGACAAGATGGAGAAAGTTCATGCTATGCGTCTTAGAATGGTCAACAGTCCTGACTTCAACGACTCAAACATCTGGGGAGCAATCCTCTACCAAGACACAGTCACACGTGGCATGGTTAACATCTTGGATGAAAAAGGTATTGACACGTTCCTAAAGATTGATAGCGGATGTGATGCTGATGGAACACTCAAACAGTTTCCAGTAAAACAAATGTTAGAGTTTGCTACTAACGGCATTGGTCCTAAAATCTACGGCACCAAGATGCGTAGTATTGTACACGGTACAGGAATGGTACATCCTGTACTCAAACAACAGTTTACACTTGCCCGTACTATTTGGGATTGTGGACTTGTACCTATTATTGAACCAGAAGTGCCTATTGACCATCCTATCAAAGCTGAAGTTGAAGACGCTCTTATGTATCACTTGCAAGAGTTCTTAGATGAATATCCAGGCAAATGTATTCTCAAACTAACACCGCCGGAAGTACCTAATCTGTATCACAACCTTACAGTGTTTCCTAATGTAGAACAGGTTGTGTTCCTGAGTGGCGGATACAGTACAGCAGAAGCATGTAATAGGCTTGGCCTTAATGACAATGTAAGTGCGAGCTTTAGCAGAGCGTTATCAGAAGGCTTACGTTATGACTTGACAGACGAAGAATTTAATGCTAAACTTGAATACAATATTAAAATGATTGTGGATGCTAGCGAATAATGAACTGGATTGAAATTGACAAAAACATCGTCAGCATGATGGGTATCTATACGGATAAAGATAAGTTATTTAAAGATCTCAAAAAACTTTATAACTGGAATGAATCACAAGTCGAGCATGCTGTCGAACCATTACTACAACGTTGGGGATGGTATGACAAGAAAGTAACAACGCCAGTCAAAAACAAACACAAAGTAAAAAAGGAAAAGAAATGAATACTATTTGGATTATTCCAATCGAACCAATAGATCAACGTTATACTAAACAGTGGTATGATAACATTCCCAAGACATTGGCAGCACGAATTGGTGTTGAAGGTTTAGATTATCAAATTGTAATAATTGATGGTGAAGACTTTGCTCCAGAACAGCGTACTGAAGGTGCGTTCCTAGATTTTGGTGCTACTAACGTATACAAGTCAACACAAACAACCGCAGTAAGCAAGATGTTTAGTAACGGCAAAGTCAAAGCGGGCGACAAGTTTTTGATTACTGACGCTTGGAACTTTATTATTACTCCTATCAAATACATGAGTGACTTATTGGATATCCCAGTCGAAATCCACAGTATTTGGCATGCAGGCGCTTATGATCCAAGCGACATCCTAGGATACAAAATGAGCAAGCCTTGGCCTTGGTTGCAAGAACAAAGTTGGTTTATGAGCAGTGATTATAATTACTTTGCAACCAATAGCCACAAAAATATGTTCCTCAAGAACTTGGACATTCCAGAAAAGTACGAAGGCAAGGCAATACGCAGTGGACAGCCGCATGAACTCATTATTGAGCCGTTGCTTAACCGTCAGGGTGGAACGAAAACCAACAAGGTAATGTGGCCACATCGTTATAATGCAGACAAGCAACCTGACATTGCAGAAGATCTCAGTAACGATTTTGACATGGTTATTACACAAAAAATGGACTTGGATAAAGATGCGTATTATGATGTAATGGCAACCAGCAAAGTAATCTTTAGTTGTGCATTGCACGAGAATTTGGGTATCAGCGTAATGGAAGCGGTACTAACAGGTGCAATTCCAGTATTGCCGGATCGGTGTAGCTATGCTGAAATGTATTTGCCAGAATTCAAATACCCAAGTGAGTGGACTGAAAATTATGACTCATATGTTCGTAATAAAGATAACTTGGTAGCATTTATCCAGGAGCGTATTGACAATTATGATGAATATGCGGAACTGGTTAACAAACAACAAAATATCCTAATGGACAGTTACTTGAATGCAACTGTTATGGTGGATAAACTTCTAGGGCTATAATGAGTACTTTCCTAATCAGCGATACCCATTTTAATTTTCCAGAAATGTTGGGGTTTACTGACTGGGAAGGTAACTTAACCCGTCCTGGGTTTGCTAGTGTTGATCATATTGATGATTTTATGATTGAGAGTTGGAATAGCGTAGTTGGTCCTAATGATCACGTTATCCATTTGGGTGATTTTGTTCAACAAGATAGACAGCGATGGATGGAACAAAACTTCCATAGATTGAACGGTACGTGTGAACTAATCGTAGGCAACCATGATGATATTCCGCTAATGGCATCAGGAGGCTGGTTTACTAATATTAGCATGTGGAAACAAATGCAAGACTTGGAGTTGTTGTTAACTCATGTTCCTGTTGAAGCTGGTAGTTTAATTAGACCTAAATATGCAAATGGTGACCGAGCCGTAGACAAATATGATCAATCACAATGGATGACTGTCACAAACGTACATGGGCATCTGCATAGCAACCCAAGTCCCGAGGGTCCATATATTGGAGTTAGCGTAGAGCAGATCAATTATAAGCCAATTAGCTTAGACTTATTGGTTGACAAACTAAGAAAATAATAATATAATAGTAGTAATAAAATAAAAGGAACATAGTATATGACAAAGACTTCCCAGATTAAACAACGTTTGCAAGATGCAAATATCCGCCATTGGGCAGGCGATAACATTTCTGAAGTATTACAGAATGGCGATAAGGAAGAACTTATCGAAGATGCTACAGTAGCATTTGAAAGTGTACTAGACGCTCTGCTAATTGATCGCGAAAATGATCCTAACTCACAAGGCACAGCTCGCCGCTTGGCCAAGATGTACTTTAATGAGATTATGGCAGGACGATATGAGCCCCCACCCACTGCAACTGCATTTCCAAACGACAATGGTACTGCATACAAAGGCATGTTGGTAGTTCGTAGCGAGCTTAAATCAATGTGTAGTCATCATCACCAACCAGTGAGCGGTGTTGCGTATATTGGTATCATTCCAGGTGAGAAAGTCATCGGACTTTCAAAGTATACACGCATTGCACAGTGGTGTGCAAGACGTGGCACACTACAGGAAGAACTGTGCAATGATATTATGCGTGAGATTATAAAAGCAACTGATAGTGAAGACGTGGGTGTTTACATTCAAGCAACACACGGCTGTTGTGAAAATCGTGGCATTATGGCACACAGTTCATTAACACAAACAACTGTACTCAACGGTACTTTTATCAAAGATCCAGCATGTAAGCAAGAGTTTTTTGATAATATTAAATTACAACAGGAGTTTGCACCGAGATGATTGATCCAAAAGTAACAAAGCTAGTCAAGGAATTTGAGAAACAAATTAAAGACCTTAATGCAACTTGGGCAAAGTTGCAAGCTAACGATGTGTATGTTCGTGCTGAATTTGCGGGTACACATTCATATACTGAACCTAAATCATTAGTAGTAAGTGAAATTAGACAAAGTGTAAATTATTTGGCAGGAGGTAAATCATAATGGCCATTGATAAAGTTCACTACACCTGGAAAGATGTAGAACATATGATTCATACAATTAACAATTTGATGTATGCCGATAATTGGCGACCAGATTATATTGTTGGACTTACACGTGGAGGATTGGTTCCTTCAGTAATTATGTCAAATCTAACAGGCATTCCAATGCACACATTAGATGTACGTTTTCGAGATAATGAGGGACTAAATGGTCCTGAAAGCAATTGCTGGATGAGCGAAGAGGCATTTGGATATAACGATACAGAAAAAACTGGCATCACTGGCGCTCGTTGGGATATTAAACTTCGTAAAAATATATTAATTTTTGATGATATTAATGACAGCGGCAAAACAATGCAATGGATTAAAGATGATTGGAGATCTAGTTGTTTCCCTAACGAGGATAATGCTTGGGACTCAGTGTGGGGCAACAATGTTAAATTTGCAACATTAATGGATAATGTGGGCAGTGCGTTTGGTGATGTCGATTACACTGCAATGGAACTGGACAAAAGCGAACGTGATGTTTGGGTAGTATTCCCTTGGGAAGGTGAGAGAGATTATGGAAACTTCTAAACTCAGCATTGACATAGATGAAATAGACGATTTAATTTTTGACGCTACCCACAGTGTAATCAGCGTTACTGGTCATGAGTGCGATACTATAACTTTGACAGATACTTTTTCAAACGACGTGACATTTAATGGAGAAATTACAATTAATCAAGATTGTGAAACTATTAAATTACTTGAAACCCTTAAAGAACAAAAAATGCAAATCGAAGCTCTTAGTGAAATTATTGCTGACATGGTAATAAAGAAAGATTTCAATGTTGAATATGATCTTGAAAAGAGGGTTGAACAAAAAAGATTTCTGAACAAGCTGGGTGGAAAGTAACCATGGCAACATATACTATACAAATTAATGGTTGGGGTACAGAGATGGTACTTGGCGCAATCACCAAACAAGCCTATGATTACTGGAGTATTAAAGATGAAGATGATAGTGGACTAGCTAACCATTTGTTCTGGGATCCATACGAAGCTGAAGAAGGCAATGAAGTTACTGACGAATCTGATCCACGATTTCTAGGAAATTGGTATGAGAATGATGATATTGAACATTCTTACGGTGCCTTTTCAGAAAAGTGTGTAGTAATTGTACTGGATGAAGATGACCAAGAAATATGGGAATGTGATGAGCCAGCAATTAAGAGTACTTCAATCATTGATCCAGAAGAGCAGGAAGCTGGATATTATATTAAAATATGGCAGACTGAAAAAGGAAACTTTTTCACTGCGGAAATTGAAACAGATAAATTTGATCCGGACAAACTGGTATTTTCTGCAACTAACATTGATGGTGATGTGGTAATTGATAGTATAGAATATGACGGACAAGCTATAGATAGCGATGATATTGACACCCGCACTAAGTCATCTGGTTGGGAATTTTATGAAAATCTGTAAGGAATATATTTTGAAAAACTTAAAACTTTATCTATTGGTACTTTTAACGTTTACTGCTTCATCCGCATTTTCTCAAACGATGCCAATACAGCCATTAAATCCTATAGTACCAGAAACAACCGAGCCCACGCCTGATGAAACTCCACTCGTGGCTGTGCCCAGAACAATGATGTGCGGAACATCAACATACGTTCGTGAAATGCTGGATGCACAGGGTTTAGTATTGTGGGCAGGTGGTCGAAAAACTCCTGATTATATTCCAGGAGATCCATTTAGCTCGATTGTTATTGTAAGACACCCACAAACATTTTCATATGCAGTTGTGCTGTTACAGCCAGAAAATAATATAGCATGTGTGGTTGCTATGGGAAATTTTATTTTAACTGTGCAAGAACAATTAGATTTACAGTGATAAAAATTACAACCCATTGAAAGCGAACGATTTTATTGTTCGCTTTTTTCTTGACATCAAGATGTCTTACTGCTATATTATATGAGTAAGTTAACAAAGAGGACAACATAATGGATATCAAAAAAACTCTTATTGCTACAGTTAGTGCGTTAGCCCTGAGTGCCATCCCGCTTACTGCAACTGCTTCAGAATTTAAAAGCTATTACAATATGGCACAAAAGTGGAAACCAGCACAGCAGATTAATTTTGCTAATAGTATGATCCGCAATCTTGAGCGCAGCAACAAAGCATATTCAAATTTCATTAACAAATATTCTCAGTTTGCTGGGCATAGTTGGTATGATAATATGAAACGTCGGTATACGTTCCAAGTATCTGAAATTGCAAAATTCAAGAGCTTACTGGACGCAAACGCAGCTCCAAAAACTACATTAATTGATACCATTGTTACTACTGAAGATCGTTCAATAGTGCGCCGCCGCCCCACGGCGGTAACTAGTGATGTAGATACTGTTGAGATTGAAACAACTGCTGAGTTCATTAATGAATATGCAGTAAACACAAAAGTATTAACAACTCCAGTAAACACAATACTTTACACTGTGACTACAACAGTCAAGGTATACAGTGATGGCGATCGCCAAACAAGCAACCAAGTTAAAGTTACGTCAAATGACACAGTGGATGAAACAGAAACAAAAGTAACACGTGAACTGATTCGTCAGACTGCGGTGGTAGTAGAAGATACTCCAGTAAATAACACAGTATCACAAGTTCTAACTGTTGAAGAATATATGGCACGTGATGATGTCGACTATTCTGCAAGTGAAGCATATCAATCAGCAGTTCTTAATATGAATGCCAGAATTAATCCTGACTATATTAATACTGCTATGCAACCATATGCTGGTAACTTGCCAGCAATTGGCGCTCCAGAAGCATGGGCACGTGGTTGGACAGGCAAAGGCTCTACTATTGCTATTTTAGACTCTGGTATCGACCTAGATCATGTTGAGTTTGAGGACAGCATTGCCGGCACAAAATGCTTTACACGTGAATGTTCAGCTGGTTATGCAACTGTGCAAGACGAAAATCGTAACTCACATGGTACACACGTTGCAGGTATTGCAGCTGGTAATTTAGACGGTAATGGATCAACTGGTGTCGCTTATGATGCAGACCTGCTGATTGCTAAGACAGCATACAACAGTGGGTTCTTTGACTTTACTGTAGTTGACGAGGCTATTGAATGGGCAGTAGACAACGGTGCGGATGTTGTTAACATCAGTGCAAACTACAATGTAGACGCCACTTACAAGAACAGCATGACAGAAATTGCCGACGGCGTCTTCCGTTCCAACGATACTCGTGGACGTAATGGTGTTTCATATGACAATAATGGATATGCTAACATGTATTCAAGCCCGGCGTACTATGGTGATACTGTAACTGCGATGAAAGGCAATGAGTTGGTAATGGTACTATCTGCAGGCAACCAAGGTTTGGATTTCGCAGGACAGCCTACAAAGATTGCATTGGATGATGAAGTTGGCGAACGTGTGTTGGTGGTTGGTAACTATGACCTACGCTCAAACGCTCTGGCATCCAGTTCAAATGCAGCAGGCACCGTGTGCTACGATTTTAATGAAGCTACATCTACTTGTAATAATGATAAGCGTATTAGTGATCGTTATATTATGGCGCCAGGACAGTATGTGATGAGTGCAGATAACAACGGAGAGTATCGTACTCTCAGCGGTACCTCAATGGCAGCTCCCACAGTATCAGGTGCAGTGGCAGTAATACACCAGATGTGGCCGCATATGACAGGTGCTAACTTGACTAACCTATTGTTGGATACAGCAAGCACTGACGAAATTTTTAATTACAATGAAAATGTACATGGTCAGGGATTGTTGGATTTGGCTGAAGCAACTAGCCCACAGGGCGTAATTGGAATTCCAACAACTGGACGTATTGATGGGTCATCAACAAGTGTTGCTAGTGTTGGTACTATGAACATTGCAGGTGCCAGTATCAGCGCACTGGGCAATATGATGGTGGTTGATGATTATGATCGTGACTTCTATATTGACGGCAACAACATGAACGCAGGCGCCGCGTCGTTGACAAGCTATAGCGCAATGACAAATGTTACTGTGCCGATGGAAAATGTAAATGTTAGTTTTGGTGAAATGGCAAATGGCGTTGAAGTAAATTTTGACGGTGTTCAAGTAGGAGTAATGAGTGAAAATGAAACATTTCTAGGCAACGTTGCTGATAACATGATGATTGATGTTGATGGTGCCACAACAGTATATGCTGGTTACGAAGCAGAATTTTCACAAGGTAACACTACCTTTTATGGCAACGCAACAATTGGTTTAACAACACTGGATGTAAATAGTAGTGCAATGATGAAGTCAGCAGACACTTTGGTTAGCAATAGTGCAACTGTTGGTGTCCGCCAAATGGTAGGCAAAGGAATGTTTAGTCTTAGTGCAGCTCTTCCAGTAGCAATTGCAAATGGTAACGGAAATTTTGAAGTTGCTAGCGGCGTTAGCGCAACCGGAGACATTGAGACTATGAACATGTCATCCAGCCTTGAAAATGCATCACGTGAGCTTACTGTTGGATTTGGTTACGATTATGCATTTAACGACAATGCAGGTGTTGGTACATATGCTAGCTTCACAGACAATGCAGGTAGCATTTCAGGAAATACATCAGGGTCGATTGGTGTAAACTTTAAGGTACAATTTTAATGAGTTCAACATACAAAAGAGGACAGTTAGAAGTTATAGCTGGTCCAATGTTTGCAGGAAAGAGTAGTGCGCTGTTAAAGCGTCTACTTTTTCTTGAACACGGCGGCAACAAAGTCTTAGTACTAAAGCCAGTAATTGATGATAGATATGATCCCAACAGTATCGTAACACATAACCAACTAAAACATGAGGCAGTTTCCGTGATTGATTTAGAACTTGTAAAAGACAATTATACAATCAAGCCTTATAACTTTCATACTATTTTTATTGATGAAGTTCAGTTTTTTGATCCAAAAGAAACACTGTGGTTTGTGGAGGAAGGCCTCCGCGAAGGCGTTAACTTTGTATGTGCGGGACTGGACCAGGACAGCCGCGGTGTACCGTTTGACACAACTGCCCGCATGTTGGCGCTGGCAGATGATATTGAAAAGATCACAGCATTTTGTAATGTATGCGGCCAGAGCGCCAGTAAAACACAGCGATTAAGTACTGGCGGCGGTCGAGTAAATGTCGGCGGCGCAGACAAATATGAGCCACGTTGCCATGCGCATTGGGAAGGCAAATAATGTACCACGAAATTGATACAGAGACACAGTTTAAGATTAATGATTTGATGGAAAATTTCCAACAAGCAGCATTGGCAACTACTGGTGAACGATTTCCACATGTATCCAAGGTAATGCCTGCAGTAGTAAATGGTGAGATTTATTTGCTACTAAGTGATTTAAGCGAGCATACTAGAAATATTCAGGACATAAGTAAACGTGTTAGTATCTATTTTGCTTCTGTAGAAAAGCATGGTACACGATTAAATAATCCACGATATACTGTGATGGGGAAATTATACCCCGTGCCGTATAATGATAATAAAAATTCAGAACAATATAAAAACATGTTAATAGAATTTGACAAATTGGACAAAGGTGCTACAATGTATGGTATGTTTGGAGATTTTAATATATACAGGTTCGAGCAATATGATCATTTATATGTTGAGGGATTTGGCAAGGCTTTTAAGTAAGATATAAAATTAACCGTTGACATTTCTTTCTAGATACATTAAGCTGGAACGTACTAGAAGAAGTTAACAAAGAGGGCAACAAGATGTCAACAGAACTTAAAGGACAAGACGGTGAATGATCGGGAATTATACGAAGAAGGTCTATTGATGGATCTGGAAAAAACGAAGACTCTCATTAAAGAGCTGTTTGAACTTCTTGACAAAACCGAAGAGACAAATGAAGGTAGGGTCTTTCGTCCTAATCGAATCTCTTCTTGTCGTAACGCAGATGTAGAGAAACTAGAGCAGGTTCTGAAAGAACTTAAGAACACTTTGGTGGATTAATGTTAAAGGAGAAGAAAGATGAGTGATGAGCAGGCAGAGGCGGAGACCCCGAAGGTGCTCGATGCGTGGCTTGAGGCTGAGGCTAAGATTGTTGAACTGGAAGCAGAGAACGAAAAACTGCGCAAAGGTCTTGAAATCTATGCACGTGAGCGTAATCGTTTTAAACACGCAACACCAGAAATGAGTGGTGCATATTTCTTGTCTGGTGGTCATGGACCTAAAGATGATAATCAGATGCCGCAGTTTGTAGAAATTGTCCCTGCATATGGATGTGGTTGGTCAATGATTTATGAAGACACTGGTCGCACTATTAGCTATGAGGGATCGTGATGAAAGTTTATATCAGCGATTATCCTAAACATAGGTTCTATCACAACTGGTTGTACCGCTGGTTTGGTTATAGTCAACAGCAACGAACGAGTATAAAGATTCACGACTATGATACTTGGAGTATGGATCATACTCTTGCACCTATCATATTGCCTATGCTTGTACAGCTAAGAGCTACAAAGCATGGTGCTCCTATGGTAGACATGAAAGATGTTCCACGAGAACTACGTGCTACTAAAAAGCAACTGGACGCATACGGCAAAAACGGTGATTCTGACCCTAAGTTCTTTGAACGTTGGGACTGGATCATGGATGAAATGATCTGGGCGTTCGAACAAAAGTGTCGTGACGATTGGATGGAAGATTACGACTATAACAAATGGGATAGTGAAGGTGCAAAAGCCCACCAAGATCGCATGAGCAATGGTTTCCGTTTGTTCGGGACTTATTTTGAAAATCTCTGGGATTAGAAATGAATAAAATTATAGAATTACCTGTCATGAGAATTATTGCAGGACCTTGTCAGCATGAAGGTCTAGCACAAAGTGCAGAGATTGCACGTGAGTGTAAACGTGTGTGCGACAAGTATGGTATCGATTATTATTTTAAAGCAAGTTACGACAAAGCAAATCGTACAAGTGCAGATAGTAAACGTGGGGTTGGACTAGAAAACACCATGATGGATTTTCGTACACTGAAAGAAACGTATGGAGTATCTACAGTAACAGATGTACATAGTGTTAGCCAGATTGGTGAGATTATCGTAGGTTGGGAGGAATGCGTTGATGTATTACAGATACCAGCATTCTTATGCAGACAAACAGATTTGATTAAGGCAGCTTGCAAAACAGGCAAGATTGTCAACATCAAGAAAGGACAGTTTCTTGCACCATGGGATGTAAAAGGTATCCTTAGTAAAACACAAGGTGCAAAAGAAGTGTGGATTACAGAAAGAGGTACCAGTTTTGGATATAATACTTTGGTTAATGATTTTACTGGCATCAACTATATGCTTGACAATTTTAGTAATATTGTGTTCGATGCCACTCACTCAGTCCAGTCGCCAGGAGGACAGGGTTCTAGTAGTGGGGGTAATCGCAATTATGTTCCAGGTCTTACTAGGGCTGCTTCTGCTATGGGCGTCAGTAACTTCTTCTTAGAAGTACATGCAGATCCAGACAACGCACCCAGTGATGGACCCAACATGTTACACTTAAAAGACTTTGAGGAGATAGTACGTGACATCATCAGCTATTCTTATACCAGCAAGGTATAACAGCACTCGCTTTCTCGGCAAGCCACTGGCAATGCTAGATGGTATTCCTATGATTAAGCGTGTCTACAATGCATGTAAAGCAACAGGGCTACCGACATATGTACTTACAGACGATATGCGTATTTTTGAACAGTTTGGCGCAAGGGCGTGTTGGATAGATCAAGAACAAGAATACGAAAACGGAACTGCTAGATGTGCTGGCGCAGTAGCGAATGACATGTTTACTAAGTACTTAGGACACTACGATCAATTCATTAATGTACAAGGTGATATGCCTGACGTGACACTGGAAATGATTGACAAATGTATCTTTGGATTAAAGCATTATCCATTAGCAACAGTGTGTACTCCAATTAAAGATGAAAGACTAGATGACCCAAACACAGTTAAACTTGTACGTGCAGGTGATAAAGTGTTGTGGATGGGGAGAGGAATGTCGGGATACGGAGACCAACATTTAGGTGTATATGGATATAAACGTGAAGCATTAGCACTATATGATACACTTGTAAGTACACGTGAAGAAAGAATTGAAAAACTAGAACAGCTGCGTTGGTTAAAAAGCGGTTGGAGCATGAGTGTGTTCCCAGTTGAGTTTAATGGTATAGAAATTAACACACCACAAGATTTGGGGAAATGGAATGATAGCAGGTAAGGTATGGGGCAACACTGAATTAGTTGAAGCTAATGGTGCTTTGGAATTCCATCGTATTGAAATGAACAAGGGCGGTGTTTGTTCTAAACACCTACATGAATTTAAGTGGAATGGGTTTTATGTCGAATCTGGTCGTATGCTTATTCGTGTATGGCAGAAAGATTATGATTTAGTTGATGAGACTATTCTCGAACCAGGCATGTACACTAAGGTTAAGCCTGGAGTGTATCATCAGTTTGAATGTTTAGAAGATGGTGTCGCTTTTGAATTATATTGGGCAGAATTTTCGCATAATGACATTATGCGTGAGACTGTGGGACATGCTTAAAAACGATTGACTTCTTGCAAATTTTAGATTATAATGGAAGTATAAAATATCAAACTTTGGAGATTTAATAAATGGACACTAATGCACCACCAGTATATGAAAAAGGATACCCATCATATGATGCAGTTAATCGATCTGACAAAAGTAAACAGCCATTGGAAACAGAACTCATGGCAATTACTGCTGAAGAATGTGGTGAATTAATTCAATCGTGTATGAAAATTGTACGATGGGGAACTGATAAAAAGAAAATAGAAGGTCTTATCGAAGAGGCTGGCGATGTAGCATTGATGTTGGATTTATTAATTGAACACGGCTATATTACAAGACAAGAACTAGATGCTCGAAAACAAGTAAAGCGTTTAAAATTAAAAAGATATTCAAATTTAATCGAGGAGTAACAATGTCTAAAGCATTAGTAGTAATTAAAGACAGCAAACAAGCCAAAGCACTTGGTGATATTGCAAAACGTGCAAGCGTACAACAAGGAGATGTTGATGTATCATTTGCACATGATGAGTATGACTACATCACTATTGTAGAAAAAAAGCCCGAAGAAAATGGTGAAGCATGGCGCACACTTGCTGGCAAAATGGTAGGTAAATATAAATCAAAAGTAGAAACACTTAATTTTGATACTGGATGTTTTGGAGACGCTATTGTCGACGGTGCGGAATTGGCAATGTATGAATTTAACAAATACAAAACTGATCCGAAAGCCAATAAACTTAAAGAAATATTATATGGCGGCGTTGTAACACATGGAAGTGGTGTTTCTACTAGTGTAAATTGGGCTCGTGACTTTGTTAGTGAGCCTGGTAACGAATTATATCCAGAAGAATATGCTGATCGTATCCAATCAACACTTACACCTCTTGGTGTAACTGTCAAAGTATACAGTCAACGTCAACTAGAAAAGATGGGATTTAACTTGCTACTAAGTGTAGGACAAGGTAGCGACAGGGATTCACAAGTTGTTGTTATGGAATACATGAATGGTAAAAAAGATGATCAGCCAGTTGCACTAGTAGGCAAAGGTGTTACATTTGACAGTGGCGGCATTAGCCTCAAGCCAGGGCGTGGTATGGGAGATATGAAGTATGACATGGGAGGCAGCGCCGCAGTGGTAGGTGCCATGCATGCAATTGCTTCAACGAATACTAAAAGAAACGTTGTGGGTATTGTAGGTCTTGTAGAGAACATGCCAGACGGTAAAGCAATCAAGCCAGGTGATGTTGTTACATCACTAAGCGGACAGACAGTAGAAAACTTGAATACTGATGCAGAGGGTCGGCTTGTACTTGCGGATATTTTGACATATGTTCAACGTGAATATAAACCAGCTACTGTGATTAATTTGGCTACCTTAACTGGTGCAATTGTCGCCGCATTGGGAAAACAAATGGCAGGATTGTTTACTAACTCAACAGAGTTGGAGAAGCTAATTCTTGCCGCAGGCAAAGATTGTAGTGAAGGATTTTATCGCATGCCAATGGGTCCTGAATATGCAAAAATGATTGAATCGCCAATTGCTGATATGCAGAACATTGGCGGCCCATACGCTGGCTCAACAACGGCGGCGGAGTTCTTGTTCAAGTTTATCGAAAATGACGTTGTATGGGCTCACTTGGATATTGCAGGCATGGCATGGGAAGATAACGGCAAGCCACTTACTCCCAAAGGCGCAGTTGGATTTGGTGTACGCACATTACATAATTTTGTAAACAAGCCAGGCACCATTGGTCTTGCAATTGACGAGGATATGGACTATTGATGCATATAGCTGTTTTTGGATGTGGATTTGTTGGCGGCACTGTCGCCAACTTTCTGCAAAATAATGGAGTAGCGGTTAGTAGAGTAGATCCAGTATTGTATCCAGGTGTAGACCCACATGATGCAATATTTGAAAATGATGGAATTATCATATGTGTCCCGACACCTAGTGCAGAAGACGGCACATGTGATGATAGTATTGTACGTGAAATATTGGAGATGACAGATCACCGTACCAAAGTGTTACTTAAAAGTAGTGTAACATTTGATTGTTTACGTGACTATGAAGCTAATGTAGTATACAACCCAGAGTTTTTACGTGAGGCTAGAGCAGAAGAAGACTTCAATAACCAAGAACAGTGGATATTTGGTCACCACGAAAATAACCGAGATGATGCAGTATGGTGGGATGATTTGTTTGCAGAGGCATCTGGACACGATCTAAATACAGTATATTGCAGCACCGAAGAAGCAAGCATGATCAAGTATGCACACAATGCATTTTTAGCTACCAAGGTAGCATGGTTTCACGAGTTATATGCAAACATGCCTGAAAGTATTGATTATGAAACAGTAACGAATGCTCTCGGAAACTTCTATCGCATCGGGCCTGATATGATGAAAGCGCCTAACGCCCAGGGTAACTTGGGTTATCAAGGTGCATGCTTTCCCAAGGACGTAAAAGCCTTGACAACAGTAATAGATCATAGTATACTAGAACAAGTTAAAGAAACAAATGAGGTATTAAATGCAAAAAACATTAACCCTACAACAAGTTGAAGGCAGTGATGAACTGTTCTTTGAGCTGACTGACGAAATGCTAGAGGCGCTGGACGCTGGTGTTGGCGATACAATCGAGTGGATTGATAACAAAGATGGCTCATGGACATTACGGAAGGTAACTACAAAATGAATTGGCTTAAGATTATTAGTACACTGGTACTGTCAACAGCAATTATTGCGGGTGTACTAGCACTTGCATATCATCAATGGAGTGATTGTTTGAAAGAAAACAGTTTCTTTACATGTGCAAGGATGCTAAACAAATGAAACTAAGATATTCAGAAGCGTTTTATAGCGTACAGGGCGAAGGCCAGTTTGTAGGGGTACCAAGTGTATTCCTACGTACCTTTGGTTGTAACTTCCGTTGTATGAACTTTGGTGTAGATACAAAGAAAGATCGTTGGGAACAACATGCAGAAGGTCAGCGTTACAATGCAGAAGTAAAGGCATTGTTGGATGATGGTATTATTGAGAAGACTAAAACATTTGAAGATCTTCCTATTGTTCACACAGGCTGTGATACATATGCAAGTATCTATCCAGAGTTTAAAGACTTCAACAAGCTGGCAACTATTGATGAAGTAGTAGAGCATTTGCTTTCTTTGACTCCTCAAGGTAAATGGACACAAGATGATGGACAAGATATCCATCTTATTCTCACAGGCGGCGAGCCGTTGTTAGCGTGGCAACGACTTTACGTAGAATTATTCGAACACCCACGTATGGCGGATTTAAAAAATGTTACATTTGAAACAAACACTACACAACCTTTACACGATGAACTGTACAATTATCTCAACAATTCAGACAGAATTACAGTCACATTTAGTTGTTCACCAAAACTCTCCGTTTCGGGCGAGTCTTGGGATGATGCTATCAAGCCTAACATTGCTAGTGAGTATTCCTGTGTTACTGATAGCAACATGTATTTCAAATTTGTTGTTGCTACTGAGTCTGACTTTGAAGAAGTCGAAAGGGCTGTTGCAACTTATGCAGATGCCGGGATACAATGTCCAGTATACCTTATGCCAATGGGCGGACGCAGTGAAGAATATTCCCTCAACGTTAAAGACGTGGCGGAAGCCTGTATGGCAAGAGGATGGCGATTCAGTCCAAGACTCCACATTAGCTTATTCGGAAATGCCTGGGGAACTTAGAGAGTATAAAAACGCACAGCACGAAAAAGCAATGAAGGCTCCGATTAAAATGTATGAAGAGCTAGATGAAAAGTTGCGTAAGAAGGGCTTAATTTAATGAGTAAGAAAACATGTGATGCGTTTTTTTGTAGTAAGCAAACTCCAAAGAAGTATCGCTATTGTTATGATTGTGCGAAAAGCAAAGGTCTAGTTGGTAGTAATGGTATAGGCTTCTTTGGATGGATGCTTATACTTTTTTTAGTATGGGCGGTATTCGGATGATCAGATGGTATGATTATATTGCGGCATTTTTTGCGGCAGACTTTTTATGGGGCAATATACAAATAGCATTGTTTAGCGGTAATTGGCTATCAATGTTTATTGGTGGCATAGGTGCTTATAGTATTTTTTATATTTGGGATAACATTTATACTCCATTTAGATTGCGACAGGAAAATAATGATAGATAAGATTTATGATTTTTGGGGTATAAAATCTGAACACATCTTCGGGGATGAGTTTACTGGTTATGAAGACCTGTATCCTGAATTTGATAAACACACGAAAGAAACATATGCGGCAGATCCTGAAGGAACTATTGATAGCGTTTTTAATCTCTACCGCAATCGTGGGCTTGTCCCTGTGGTATATTACACTGAGCAAGGAATTCGAGACGCTGTCCGAGGGTTTCGAGCCAAGTCATATAACGGTGTGTCTTCTGGACGAATTGGACTCGGAAACAATGCAGGTCAAACCATTAACAGATTTATCTTTACCAACATGCAAACAGCAGAACCAAAAGGTAGAGGATCAAATTCATTAAAGGATAGATTTTACGATGATGCAAAACTAAAACGTGCTATCAGAATCTGTTTTGAATTTAGAGAAGGCAACAAACTAGTATACCCTACAGCAATGCGCAGAGCATTAGAGTTAGTGACTGGAGAGAATGTTACCAACTTCAAAGCGCAGAATGCACGTGCTATCGTAGAGCATCTATGCCCAGTAATGTGGGGCAGGGTATACGATTACAGTTGTGGTTATGGCGGCAGGTTATTAGGCATAAGTAGTAGTAATATGAGATATACATATGTTGGAACAGATCCAAACACTGAGACATATAACTATCTAAAATACTTAAATACATTTTTAAATACCAATAGTGAAATTATCCAAGACGTTAGTGAAAATTACCAATCAGAGAATATTGATTTGGCATTCAGCTCTCCGCCATACTTTAACTTAGAAAAGTATAGTGATGAACCTACTCAGTGTATGGTTAATTATACTACACTGGATGAATGGTTTGAAGGTTACGTTGAACCAACTATGATTAACATACATCGTGGATTAAAATCAACTGGAACGTTTGCTACAAATATTGCAGATTATAAAACATACAGCCAGAAAGAACCAGTAGAAGTAGTTGATAAATGGATTGCTACAGCCGAAAAATTAGGTTTTGAACACACCAAGACAATTAAGATGATGCTCAACACACGCCCTGGAGTAGGTAACGATAAACTAGCAGGCAGAGAAAAATTTGAAGGTGTATATGTCTTCAAAAAGAAAGTATAACATGGATAAGATAAATAATTGGGCAGAGGAGATGGAGTGGTTGGACGATGATGATCGTCTAGTACATTTGATTGATCTTGCAAAAAAATCAGCAACATTGGATGACGCTTTCAAGACTGATTATAACAAAATTGATGGATGCATGAGTCAAATTTGGGTATCAGCATTTAATGAAGAAGGTATTGTACAAGTAAAATACGATAGCGATGCAATGATTACAAAAGGAATCACGCATATTGTATGTGATTGTTTTAGTGGTATACCATTATCACAAGCTAAAGCAATTGAACCAAGTGACTTAGAAGCACTGGGAATTAAAGAGCTGTTGACGGCACAACGCCGTAATGGTCTTGGCAGCTTAATAAAAACTATTATATATAAGGTAGGTAAACTATGAACAAAGGTAATTACACCTTCACAAGCGAATCAGTTAGTGCTGGTCATCCAGATAAAGTCGCTGACCAAATCAGTGACGCACTATTGGATGCAGGATTACGCAATGGGGACGAGACGACCCGTGTTGCAATTGAAACACTTGTTACAACTAATATGGTTACAGTGGCAGGAGAAGTGAAAAACTTTAATATCACTAAAGAACAAGTAGATGAAATTATTCGCGATAAGGTACGTGAAATTGGATACGAACAAGAAGGATTTCATTGGCAAAATTTAAAAGTATACAACGAAATCCACGCACAAAGTGGTGACATTGGATTGGGTACAGATAATTTTGGCGCAGGCGATCAGGGCATTATGTTCGGCTATGCATGTAATGATACGCCAAGTATGATGCCAGCGCCCATCCACTATAGTCATGAAATTCTAAAAACACTGGATGTGATGCGACAGAATAACAAAGATGTATTGGGTCCGGATGCAAAAAGCCAAGTTAGTATTAAATATATTGACGGCAAGCCAGCATATGCAACTAATGTAGTATGTAGTACTCAACACGCAGACAAACGTGGAGACAGTGCAATAGAGATTGCAAGACAGGTTTGTATTGATGAGCTTGGAGAATTGTATAATGAGAAACATACTAAATTTTTTATTAATCCCACTGGGAATTTTGTTATTGGTGGCCCTGACGGTGATACTGGCCTTACTGGACGCAAGATTATCGTTGATACTTATGGGGGCTATGCTCCCCATGGCGGCGGCGCTTTTTCTGGCAAAGATCCAACAAAGGTTGACCGATCAGCAGCCTACATGGCAAGATGGCTTGCAAAACAGGCGGTGGCCAAAGGATATTGCGACTGGGCGACGATCCAACTCTCATACGCCATCGGAGTAAAAGCGCCAATGGCAGTGTATATTGACTGCAATGATGGGGCTAACGTACAGGCACTTGAAAACTGGATCGCTACACAAAATATGACTCCATTGGGAATTATTCGAAAGTTTGATATGTTTAACTTCTACAACTACAGTGAAAACTGTGTATACGGACACTTTGGAGACAAAGACGTTCCATGGGAGAAAATCTAATGTTACAGAAAATTAAAAGTTTATTTGGCAAAGGCTCTTCGGAGCCTTTGTCTGACAAAGATAAAGCAACAGCACGTGGTGAACCATATGTGCGTGTACTAAGCACTAATATTGATCCAGAAAATCCAAGCGATGGCTATTTTGAATTGGAGTGGAACGAGATTTTTGTTCGCAAACTACTTGACTCTGGTTACAGTGGACAAGACGAAAGTGAAATCGTAGATTCATGGTTTACTGGATTGTGCAGACAAATTGCTGAAGAAGTATAATCCTCCAATATACCAGGATCTAGAAATCTTTGGGGAGGTCACTGTCGTGTTCCGCGGAGGCTCTGGCGGCAATTTTTTTCATTATTTTATAAGCACTTATTTGTTAAATTATAAGTATCATGGAAAATATAATAGTTTAAGTAATGAATACTATGATTCTAAAAATAATGAACTCATTAGCCATAGCCACATAAACCTGTGGTTTCGTGGCCCTGGATTTTACGCATATGGTAGCGAACGATACACTGCTTCACGCTATAAGGAGCATCTCAGGGCACTTAAAAATAAAAAAGTAATCATTATCCAAACTACAAAAAGCTCAGACTATGCTAATAATTTGGCCACTTTAAAACATAATTTAAGGTTAAACATTACTAATAAACCAACATACTCAAACCTAAAACAGTTGAAATATGCTAAACATTATAAGTTCTTGTCCTGGATAGCACGGAAAAATAATATTAAGGTACTTGATATTGAATATCACGAGATGGTACACTATGATACTGAAAATCAACTTAAAAAAATGTGTGACTTTTTAGACGTTGATTATGATCCAAATTACAAGAATATAATTGAATCTTACCACAGAGAAAATTTAAGATTTATTCAAGAGTGCGGCTACAATTTTGAATTAATTTCCAGTTGACTTGTGATAATTCATATGCTATTATAAAGAATAACATAAAGGAGATACAACATGGGTACTGGTACTATTAATAGTAAAAAGCGTTATTTGACAAGTTTGACAAATAAGCATCGTGATCTTGATAGCAAGATTATTGAGATTACGTCTATTGCCACTGACCAAGAAATTAAGGCTCTTAAACAAGAGAAATTGCTACTAAAAGAAAAGATTGTAGCTCTTGAAACTGAAATCCTAACATAGAGAGAACCTCATGAGTAATACTTACATTCTGGTAGATGCTGCTAATATGTTCATGCGAGCTCGTCACGTAGTACGTGGCGATGACATGGATACTAAAATTGCTATGAGTTATCATATCATGTTTAACAGTATTAATAAAACATGGCGAGACCAAGGCGGTACTCATGTAGTTGTGTGCTTGGAAGGGCGTAGCTGGCGCAAGGACTTTTATACTCCGTATAAGCGTAACCGTGCAGAAGTACGTGATGCAAAAACAGATGCACAACAGGCTGAAGATCAGAAGTTCTGGGACGCATTTGATGAGTTCCAAGGGTTTATGCGTGAGAAGACAAATGTAACAGTATTGCAGGACAGAATCTGTGAGGCTGATGACTTTATTGCACGTTGGATCCAGAACCATCCGGATGACAAGCATGTTATTGTTAGTAGTGACAGTGACTTCTATCAGCTTATTAATGAAAACGTAACACAATATAATGGCATTGCTGGACATCTGATGACAATCGATGGTGTGTTTGATGACCGTGGTCGCCCAGTAAAAGACAAGAAGACCAAGGAGCCCAAAGTAATTGGTGATCCTAAGTGGCTGTTGTTCGAAAAGTGTGTACGTGGTGACACTGCTGATAACGTGTTTAGTGCATACCCTGGCGTACGCAAGAAGGGCACTAAGAACAAGGTTGGTATGCTGGAAGCATATGCTGATAAAGATACCAAAGGCTACAACTGGAATAATTTCATGCTACAGCGATGGGTAGATCATGAAGGCGTAGAGCATCGTGTATTGGAAGACTATCAACGCAACGTACACTTGATTGACTTGACACAACAGCCCGATGAAGTAAAAGCACAGTTGGACGCAGCTATTGTTGAACAGGTACAAAAAGAACGTATCCCTCAAGTAGGCATTCATTTTATGCGTTTTTGTGGAAAGTATCAATTGGACAACGTAAGTAAAAACGCTAACGATCATGCAAAATATCTTAACTCAGCATATGGAGACTAACATGGAAAATTTATCCTATCAAGACGCACTGAATGAACTTAAACGTGGTATTTTTGAAGTAACGTTTAACAAAGTAGACGGAGAACAACGTGTAATGACATGCACACTCCATAAACGTGTAATACCCACCCCAGTTGCTTCTGAAGATGAAATCAATCGCAATCGAGAACCCAACGAAAATGTGCATGTAGTGTGGGATATTAATGCCAATGGCTGGCGCAGCTTTCGCCTCGCCAGTGTAACTGGCTTCCGCCGTCTGGGCGGAGTATGCAGTTGTGGAAAGAGTGAAAATAAGCCATACTGTGACGGCAGCCACGCAAAGCGTTGATATGTATACAGCAAACGAAGTTATCAAGGACAAATATTGGATCGTTAATACCAAGCACGGAAAGGTGGGAACACTTCGCCGTGTAAATGACTCAATGTATGAATTTTTTAATCAAAAGTCAAACACTCTTGAGATGTTAACTGATGTAGATGAACTTTTTACCTTGCAGACAAAAGACACGAGTGACAATAAAGCCGAGTCATATGTAACAAGATTTTCAGAAAAGTTTCCGTGCAGCTTCTCTAATCCAATTGAATATGAACATGATGGTAATCTTCCATTATATAAAAAGACTGCTACTGGTAAAAGTATATTTGCGGCTGGTTATTACATCATTAAGTTTAAGAAATGGCTACCAAGCTATTGTCCTAAGCTGGATACACTAACCAAATATGAATATTCTGGACCATATCCCACGGAATGGGAGATGAATTTAGATTTGAAAAGGCACAACCGATAGCTATTATGCGTCCTTCCTGCAAATTTGTATAAATATACATACAGGAGAGAAATATTACATGGCTAGACCTAAACCAAATATCATTATAGAGATTAGTGACAAGCAATACAATACAGAACAAATTTTGGAAGCAGGTGCAATCTATGCAGTCTATTATGAAAATAAGCCAATTAATATTCGTTCTTTAAATACACTAGTTAACTATCCAGGACCAAAGTATAAAAAGGTAAGTTTCAGCAACAGCGGCCACGCCTTTAATTTAGCAGACAGGCTGAATAAAAAGTTTAATACACACAAATTTACGGTTGTAAAATTATCACATGGAGAAACAATTACTAGAGACGGAAAAAGTCCAGAGTAAAATACTGGGCTTATTGGATAACAAATATACCATTACACAAGTATTCCACAACAAAAGCACCTTGCGTTTAAAAAAACATGGTGCTAATGTCTTGATGAAGCAATACGAGTATTGGGAATTTGATCCTCCTGCAAAAACTGCTGGTAATATAATATCACTTATGCGCAAAATGACATTTCCCTATTACTTGGACAAAAAGAAAATTATACTTTTTACTGAAAGAGATGCATTTATGGCTCGCATGGCCGGTGCGCAAGGATGGCTAGATGGCAAATAAACTAAAAAAACTTGGACTGCCAGACAGTTTTTGTTTTGCACCATATGTTAATCTTGACTTGGATCAAAGCGGTTCTTTTAGGCCATGTTATCGCAGCAAAGAGCAAATGGGACGTTGGAAGAGATCTAACGAAAATCTATTAACTGAATACAACAATCAAAATATGCAAGAGTTGCGCAATGCCTTGTGGAATGGACAAGAACATGCTAATTGCAGACAGTGCCATGCACGTGAAACAGATGGTGTAACTAGTACTAGGCAAGAATTTAACAAGCACTATATGGAAAATATTGTTGAAGAACAAGAATTGGCCACTGTGGTTGAAAAGATAAAACAAGATCCAACACAGAGCTATCCATCAAACATCAGCACAATGGAAATACGTCCTCACGGAGTTTGTAATTTAGCATGCGCACATTGCAGTCCTGAAAGCAGCACCGGCTGGATGAGTTTACTTAGGCATAATCCTGACATGGTACCAGAAATGTCAGAAGTATTATATTTGCCAGAAAGTGCCACAGCGGATAATTTAACTATCAAATATATTGACAATTTCATTAATTGTCCAGATTCACTGGATGAGTTTTACGATTTGGCTGACAATTTAAAAAGTGTACACTTTACTGGCGGAGAACCGCTGATGGATAAAAAGCACTTAAAATGGCTCACAAAGATTAAACGTAAAGAAAATATTGATTTGCGGTATCACACAAACTTACAGCACAAGCTCTATGATAAATTTTATGATGAATGGAACAAATTTAAAAGCCTTAGGGTATTTGCCAGTATCGACACCAGCAAGAAATTTTATGGATATTTTCGTTATGGGTCAGATTGGGACTTGATGCATGAGAATATTATAGATTTACAAAATAATGTAGAAAATATCACAGTTAAAGCAACTATTACTGTTAACTTTATTACTATGTTAGATTGGTTGGGCGTAGTAGAATATATTGTTGAAAATGATCTCGACATGCATGTTGCATTTGTTGACCCTCCACATCCATTAAGCGCAGTGTATATGCCCGAAGCATTAAAAACAAAAGCCCTTGTGGATCTAAGCAAGAGTTTGCAGATAATTTCAAAGTACAAACACAAACGCAAAGCAACTATGGCAGTTAAGCAAGTTGAACGTGTGGTTGAGTTTTTATCAAGAGGTGACGATTATGCTGAGTTGCCTGAAAAAACATACGACTATTTTAAACAACTGGATAAAATATACAACATGAGTATCGTATCGTTGTGTCCAAAAATGTATAATTTTTTATCAAAAAAAGATGAAAAAAGTGTTGACAAGTAAGACATCTTACTGTATATTGGTATAGTAAGTTAAATAAACAACCGGAGTTTTATTACATGAATGTGCAATTTTTTGAGGTTACAGAATCACAACGCAAACTTGGCAATATGGGACGTAAGATTATGGACCTCGCCGCAGTTGAAAAGGACGATGCACTATCCAATAAAATGGCAGTAATAGGCAATATGCTCACAACAGTAGGCGCTCCTTTCGGCACCCGATTAAATGAAATCACTCCAGAGCAACGTCGATTTATTCAAGCTATTGCTAAAAAATATCCACAAATCCAGGAATAAATCATGAAGTACGGACCGAAAATATTTCCGTCAGAACTGATTAATACCCGTAAACATTGGGCAGTAGATACCCAATGGACTGTTGACGGAAGTAATAATAGACAGTATACTATAAAGATGTTAGACAACGGCTTTACGTGTGATTGTCCAGCATTTAAGAAATGCAAACATATCAAATCAATCGAAACAAACTTCGTAGGAGAAGAATAATGCAAGACGTAGTTAACGATATCGTTGTTTTAGAATCAGCACTGGTTGCTTTTAACGAAGGCGCAAGTGATGAAAAATATGCAGCAGTTTGGAATCTGGAAAAGTTATTGCTGGAAAAACGACAAATGTTACAGCAATTTGAGGACGATATGGAAGAAGAGTTCTTGATCGATGAGTACTGATAAACCAGACAATTGGTCTATTAGTTTTAATTTTACACAGCCCTATTATGGGTTTAAAAATGGATGGGAATACAATCGCATGGCAAGTGGACAACAATGGCCGTTCAAGCCTCTTACAGACACCCAAAAGGATGACTTTGCTGACAAACTTCTCAACATGGTTGATGGAGACATGGAAGCATTGGACAAATGGATATCTGAAGAAATTGATAAACTTAGTCAAGAGATGGAAGAGGAAGTACAAATAGAAATGATGGCATTGGACATTGTTGATCAAATAGTAGATGAAGATTCTGATCTAACAATGGCAAGAGATCTAATTAAAAATTGTCAAAAAAAATCCTAACCCATTGATATCAAAGCGAACTTAGGTTCGCTTTTTTCTTGACTGTATAACAATAATAATATAGTATGACGGTATAGCTAAAAAAGAAGGACTAGCAAGATGCAAATAACAGATACACGCACCGTAAAAATTTCCGAAGCCACGCAGCTTATTACTCGTGCATTTAAGAAAAAACGCCCTGTATTTTTGTGGGGTCCTCCGGGCATTGGTAAATCAGAACTAGTGCAAGGTATTGGTGACAGTGGCGTACTAGGCAATACCAAAGTAATTGACATGCGGCTTGCATTGTTTGAGCCTACAGACTTGCGTGGATATCCTGCACCAGATATGGTAACACGTGAAATGGTTTGGTTGCCGCCTGCAGATTTGCCAACACAGGCTGAAGCAGATCAGTATGATACTGTTATTATGTTCCTAGACGAAATGAACAGCGCCGCACCAAGTGTACAGGCTGCTGGCTATCAGCTTATTCTTAACCGTCGTATTGGACAATATGTATTGCCAGACAACGTTGTTATTATTGCAGCAGGTAACCGTGAGACAGACAAAGGTGTTACATACCGCATGCCTAAGCCACTTGAGAATCGTTTTGTTCACTTTGAACTACGTGTTGATTTTGGTGATTGGTTGAATTGGGCTGTTAACAACGGCATGGATGCAGATGTTGTTGGTTACCTTTCATTTGCTAAAGGCGATCTTTATAACTTTGATCCACAATCCAGCTCACGTGGTTTTGCTACACCTCGCTCGTGGACATTTGTTTCAGAGCTAGTACAGGATGCAGATGACCTTAGCGATAGCTTACAGACTGATATGGTTGCAGGTTGTGTAGGAGAAGGCACGGCTGTTAAATTTATGGCACACAAAAAAATTGCAGGTGACCTTCCTATTCCAGAAGATGTACTAGATGCCAAAGTTAAAAAAATGGAAAGCACTGAAATCAGTGCCAAGTATGCATTGGCTACCAGCCTATGTTATGTATTGCGGGACCGCCACATTGCTGGAGAAAAAGCAGGTGCTGATAGCAAGCAAATGGCACTTTACCACAAGAGCTTCAGTAACTTTATTGGCTTTATGATGGATAACTTTGAGACTGAGATGGTTATCATGGCATCACGTATTGCTATGCAACAATACAAGTTAGTACCAAAGCAAGACAAAATTGAACGTTTTAATGAATATTTCGAGCGTTACGGTCGTCTTGTGTTGGATGCATAATGTCAGCTTCGTATATTACACCTAAACTAAAGGAGGGAGAGACTGTTGATCTCTCCCTTTATAATCCAAGAGAACGCACCAATATTCGGTTGTACGGACTAGAATGTAAAGATTGGGTTCCACGTGATGTATATGAGTTCAAAAAATCCTGGGCTGAATCATGCGAAACTATAACTGTGCGTGGCAATTTAGACAAGGCAATTAAGTGGTGTAAACAAAATTTATTCATGCAAGATTGGGACTATCGTAAGTTTGCACATCCAGATGATAGTCATTTGTTCTATTTTAAAAATCCAGAAGATGCTTTAATCTTTAAACTTTCAATTTATGGTTGACATTGCTTCTAGATGTGCTATTATAACAGGGTAAGTTGATAAAAAGGTAAACACTATGCAAAAGACAGCTGAAGAACGTATTACTCAGTCACGTGTTCGACTACTAATGACAAAGCCATTCTTTGGTACACTAGCTGTACGGCTTCGTATTGAAGATGCCAGTGATTACATTCCAACCGCGGCAACTGATGGCCGTAAGTTTATGTTCAATCGTACATTTGTAGATAACCTTACTGATCCTATGTTGGATTTCTTGGTAGGACACGAGGTATTGCACTGTGTGTTTGATCACATGGAAGCACGTGGTGATCGGTTGCCGAGGTTGTATAATGCCGCCGCAGACTTTAATATCAACATGACTCTTGTAGAGCAAAATATCGGGGAGCCAATTACTAGTGATAAACTAGATGGTGGTTCAATGTGCCTGGACTGGAAATACAAAGGCTGGAACAGCTACGAAATTTATGACGATCTATTTGAAAATGCAAAAGATGCCGAGGGCATGGACGTGCATTTGGAAGTAGCTGAACCCGGCGATGAAGACGGCGAAGGCAAAGGTGTAAAAATTGAAATGTCAGAAGAGGAGCGCAAGCAACTTGCTGACGAGATCAAACAAGCCACTATCCAAGCCGCTCAAGCCGCCGGTGATGGTGTGCCAGAAGTAATCAAGCGTATGATTAATGAGCTGGTAGCACCTAAAATGGACTGGAGGGACGTACTACGCACTCAACTTGAGAGCAGTATTAAAAGTGACTTTACTTTTATGCGTCCCTCCAAGCGTTCAGGAGATGTTATCTTTCCAGGTATGAACCGTGACGAGGAACTAAATATCTGCGTTGCACTGGATACCAGTGGTAGTATTAGCCAAGATATGTTGCGTGACTTCCTAAGTGAAGTTGGTGGCATTATGGATCAATATTCAAGCTATCGTATTCATGTATTGCAGTTTGATACTAACGTATACGGTGCAGAAGACTTTACAAGTGATGATGGTCGTTCAATATCTGAATACGAATTGGTAGGCGGGGGCGGCACTGACTTTGATGTAGTGTTTAGTTATTTGGCTCAAGAAGACATTGTGCCAGATCAACTAATCATGTTTACTGACGGATATCCATGGAGCTCTTGGGGTAACCCAGACTACTGTGATACATTGTTTGTTGTTCACGGAGATCCTAAACAGCGTATTCAAGCGCCATGGGGAGTAACCATTCATTATGAGTAAGATTAAGATGTACAGCAACAGAGGAAGTTTAAGTGAAACTGACTTGTCTTTATTAATAGGTGATCCAATTCTGTTGCAGATGATGAGAAACCGGCGCATAGTAAAAGTTGCCGATTCATATGACCCAAGTTGGGAACAGTTAACTACAGATATACAAGGACTATATCATATTAGGAAACTTGATCCACATAAAATTTTTCAAGTATGGTTTGAATTAGAAGCTGACCTAGAAACATTTGAAAAAAATCTATTTACGCAGAAACTATCTGCATAAATAAACATAGCAGTTAATATAGGAGAAAATTATGACTGAACAAAACACACAAGAAGTACCACAACTTACGTTGCAAGACTTGACACTGATGGCTAACATCATTGATCTTTCAGTACAACGTGGTGCATTTAAAGGCGCTGAAGCTGAAACTGTTGGCACAGCATTTAACAAACTAGTTAATTTGCTTAAAGCACTTGCGCCAGAACAACCAGATGAGACGACCACATCCGAGGAGGAGTAAATGGCTAAAAATACAAAACATGTGGGACAGATTATTAATACACAAAAACGTTGTGTAGTAGTATTTCGTGAAGTGCCTGATGAACCGCAAAATTGCTTGGTAGTAGACACTGATAGCCTGCCAGACTGGATGCATGATGATATCATTAACGCAGTTGACAGCCCGGGTGCCCAGGCTAGTGCAAACTTTTATGAGTATGCAGCACGCCAAGCACTTAGTGATGGTACAAATATGTTGAATACATTACATTCACGTGGTATCTTGCAAAAGCAACAAACCAAAAATATATCAATGACTCCTAATGCTGAAGTAAAAATTCGTTTAGATGAATTAAATGCAATCATTCGTGAGCAATCAGGCGAGGATGTAGTAGCACCTCCAACTGATCAAATTACAATGGCATCTCAATCGGCACCAGCAGAAAATACAATGAATGAAGCTGATATCGCAAAAACTATGCTAGCACAGGCCAAAACATTCGAAGAAGAAGCAAAGGCTCTTAAAGCGCAAGCATATGATATGGCTCCAGAATTGAAGCCTGGCAGAAAAAAGTCAGTCAAACAGACTGCATGAAAAGTGATTAAAAATGGCTATTGAACGCAAGGACAGATCTTTTGATAGGATCTTTGACGAAGTAAGTCTCGAGACTATTCCTTTTGATTATGTCAAAAGCGTTATTCTAGTACTAATGGATGGCAGTGAGGTAGAACTTCACAGTGAAGATCTTGCATTCTTAGGTACTGATAGTCAAGAAGATTTAATTTCCAAATTAGCAAGGGAAGATGTGATTGATATTGCTATTCAATTAGATTATGATCTGATTAAAAATGATGTTACAAAAAATGTCAATGCAATTTTGGATACATTATTTAAAGATGACTGAGACAATCAAGCAAGTCAGAAATCACTTTAACAGTGCTAACTATTCTAGAGATAGATGGAAAACTCACAGTGAAAGCAGTTACTCTCTTATACCATGGCTTCAGGAACAAGAAGCAGATCTGATTCTGGATATAGGATGTGGCACCAATCCCTACAAGGAACATGTTAATAATCTTATTGGCATGGATGCTGCAAACTATCCAGAAGCAGATCTAAACATGGCAGCTGAAGAAGTTAAAGATGCTGGAATATTTCAAGACAACTGTGCAGACATTGTTATGGCATTAGGCAGTATCAACTTTGGCGATTGGGATAATGTTCTTAATCAACTGGAAATATGCATTGACTGGTGCAAGCCCGGCGGGTATATTGTATGCCGAGCAAGACTGAATGACCATACTGAACTTAATCTCAAGAAGGGCTTTGTGCAATATGGTTGGAAAGTTGAAGATATATACACTGCGACTGAGATTTTTTCAGACAAAGTAGAATTATATCGTGAACCTGTAGTGGAAACAGCAGCAGGTGGCGCCAAGAGAATCAACGGCAATCATGGATCACCTGATCATGATAGAAAAATTAATTTAGCAGTCTGGTATTGGAAACACAAATGAAATGGTTTCGTGAAGCCAGGCATCATTTACAAGTAGAAACTGGTTGGGGATACTGGTATCATCTCTGGCACAGCATCAAAAATAGTTGGGCATTAATAAAGATCGCCTTAATGAGCCTAATACATGGACTGTTGCCATGGATATGGAAGGCAGACGCACCAAAAGGTGTGATTAAGATGTATCATCAAATTATGCGTATTCAGCATATCAAAGAGATGGACACACTTAGGAAAAATTCAAAAAATGAACGATACAGAGATACAACTACTGACCCTACTGAATAGTTATGGGGACATTATTGAACTTGATTGGGAGTTTGATGCAAATGGTATCATATCAGATTTAAAAAATCTAAAATGGGAACAAGGACCTAACGGAAAGTCAGGACTTAATCTAACTGGGCCACCAAGTGGACTTGACTTGGAACATGAAAAAAAGCATGACGCATATCAAGTACCCAATCAAAATTTAAATTCATGCACTGGATTGGTTCCTTTTTTCTCTAAGTGGGAAAAGTTAGCAAGATGTCGGGCAGTTGAGTTACAAGCTGGTAGCTTTTTTGGTATGCACCGCGATGCTCACAAAATGCGCCCCCAAATGAGAATTTTTATTCCACTCAATAAAACAGATGTACACCAATGGAATTTTGTCTATAATACTGAGTTACATCATTTTAAACCTGCAAAAGCCTATATACTAAATACTCGCAAGCAACATGGCAGTTTTGCTATGGTAGATGGAATTTATCATATATTAATGAGCGTTTTCATAACAGAAGAAAATATCAAAACAGTACAAAATATGTTGCCCAACTGCAAGGAACATTGATATGAAAATATGCATTATCGGAGGTGGCACGACGGGATGGTGGGCAGCTGGATATCTAGAGCATAATTTGCCAGATTGTGACATTACACTAATAGAAAGCTCTGATATACCTATCATTGGAGTAGGCGAAAGCACCTTGCCAATGATCAAGACTTTTTTTGACAGCTTTGGTATGGATGAAGATTCCTGGATGTCAAAATGTGATGCAGTATACAAATATGGAAATATAAAGCAAGGCTGGACTGATAAAGATGACGATGAGTTCGCCTTTACGTTTTGGCATAATGACAACGATGCATTTGATAATTGGTATCAGAAATATAAATCTGGCGAGGTAGACAAGAACAATATTAATGATGCACTGTACCACAAAGAAGGCTGGAGTGCTGTTGCATATCATTTGCATGCTGAAGCCGCTGGACGTATTGTTAAAGACAACTGTAAACGTGTCACACATATTATACAAACGTTAGACGAGCTTCCTTCAGGGTATGATTTGTACATAGACTGTACTGGATTTCGTCAACAGTTTGTTGTAGATAAAACACAAGACGAGATATCAAATTATCATTTAGTAAACAGTGCTTGGGTTTGTCCTTTTGAATTAGACGAAGATGTTCCTTATACTCGCAGCATTGCACGTGATCATGGTTGGCAATTTAAAATTGGGCTGACAAGTCGTGTTGGAACAGGTTATGTTTATAGTAGTGATCATGTTAGTCATGAACAAGCACTCGATGATTTTAAAAAGTATACTGCACATCTAAATCCATATATGAATAAAGAGCCACGTAATATTACCTGGAAACCCAATTGGTTGCAAAACCCTTGGAGTGGTAATGTAGTGGCAATTGGATTGAGTCAGGGATTTATTGATCCTCTTGAATCAAATGCATTGTTTATGATACAACATGGCATAACGGCATTAGCAGAGTGTATCAAACGAGGTAATAACTCAAAATTATACAACCGCATGATGAGAAGAACCTGGCGTGAAAATAGTGATTACATACTGCATCATTATGGATTAAGTTCACGTACTGATACATCGTTCTGGAGAGAGTATGCTGATTTAGACATGAGCCAAACGGTGTGGGATCATTACTCAAAGACTGGAAACAAATATACTAATTTGTATCCAGATGCCATATGGGCAACCTTGGCATTATATTATGAAGAGTTCAAACATTATGAAAAAAAATAAAGGCGTAAATTACTATTCCGGAGACAAGGTTAAAGACTTGGCTGATGCAATGGTTGAGAAAGAAGTCATTGTTGGCGAAACGCACATTGACAGCAATTATGAAGATGAAATGTATAGTGCTGAACAAATGGAACGACATGACAAGATGGATAACATCTTTAAGGTAGACAACAATCCAAGTCGTTGGGATCATAATAAAACTAGAAGTACTTGGCACTTTGATCCATTTGAAGATCCCAATGAGCAGTCATTTGTAGTACCTTGTAGGTTTGAGGGAGATTATTCTGAGGCTATTGCGTATGCATTAAAGCAAGCTAAAGAAATGACAATTGGCAACTACCGAAGTAGAAATGACAGTAAACAAGATGCTGACTTGCATGATGGTGAAATACTGGATGTCAAACGTGCCACTGGCAAAGACGATCTTAGTAGTATGTATTATGATAAAATTGCAAGGACAAAATTCAACAAAGAGACTGGCAAAAAAGAAGTAATTGAAAATCGTATACCAGAGTATGAAATATTTTTTAAAATTATTGAAGAATTAGGCGTAGATGTTCACCAGAGTAGATTGCATATCCAACGACTAGGCCAGGTTACGCCTATTCACATTGATCAACAGATGCGATATGCTCGTCCTGGTTGGCAAAAGGTATGGCAAGATGCTGGAGCAGACAAGAACCCTCTTATGTTACGTAGGTTCCTTATACACCTACAAGATTGGGAAATGGGACACGTGTGGCAATTCGGTAATACCTATCATCAGGGATATAAAGCAGGAACTGTTACTACTTACGATTGGTGCAATATGCCTCACGGTACTGCAAACTTTGGATATACTCCAAGAGTAACATTTCAAATCACTGGGTTTGTTAGTGAGAAATGCCAGTGGATGATTGATAATCCCGATCCCGATAGAGTAATCAAATTATGAATTCACAAGATTATCAGGATTTTAAAACAAAAAATTTTCCGGCCATTGTAAAAGAAGATCGTATTCCTGGAGAAACTGTGCTATACTATGGCAAGGACCAAAAGGAAAAAAGCACAATACCTGAAAGCATGAGCTTGCATTTAAAGCCAGACACTGATTGGAATCAACACACTATAGAATACACGTGGAACAGTCTAGGATATCGAGGACCGGAACCAGACTATTCAGCTAAACACAAGATACTATTTGCTGGTGGTAGTTTACTAGTAGGGTGTGGATTGCCGTTGGAAGGCATTATACCAGAACTTATTGTACAGCATTATGGTGCTGATTACTTAAATATTAGTGATTATGATAGTTTAACCGCGCTAGTGGATCCGTTGCGTGATGTTGGTGTAAATTATGATCCTGATATTGTAATTATTGGTGATACTCGGTTTGTTGCAGAAAACAACTGGCTTATGGCTTATATTAAAACTAATTTAAAGCGTGGAAATCTAAATATAGGAAACCAAGAACCCCAATTTTTTAATGAAACATTTAACAAGACTAATAATGACATCTTAAAAATATTTGAAGGCTATGTAAATCACTTGTTTCCGCGGGCAAAGGTAATATTTCTAATTGCTCCTAGAAAGAACTTTAAATTTGAAAACGATATAGAAAACAAAGTAACTATTACCCGTGATATGATGATTGATTTATCTAGAGATGATGTACATCCAGGTTTTAAAACACACCAAGTAATAGCACAGAAACTTATAGAAGCAATTGATGAAAAATAAACAATATATATTCTTAACAGGTGTACCTGGAAGCAGATGGGGAAGAATTGAAAACATGTTGTATAAAACATGCGACATAGTGGACACTAGTTGTAAACTTCCTTACCACCAGGATTTGCCCAGCCACGGAACACAGCACATATATACATTCTGGGGACCATATCACCAGCACGGCGAAGGCTTTGACAGATTGGACCTACTGGGTCCAGAACGAGTTATGGCAGAAATTGATACTGCGTATGACGATGATGATGACCGTCCAGTTAGAATTATACGTTGTCACTGGTTCAGTTATCAGTTGGATTGGATTGCAGAGAATATGCCATGGGTTGATATCCTAATGGTGTTACGGGAACCTGAAATGAGCTACAGATGGTGGCATGAAAGCGGTGGATGGGATATCAGCTATCCCAATTATACTTGGTACGGTAGTGACACTGTGTTGCGTCGCCAGATTGATGTTGAAACAAAACTTATGACCAAGTTTATCCGCGAACAAGGGCTCCGTATAGATTTTAATCTCAGTCAACCAGAAAAGTGGCTTGAGACACACATGCCAGAAGTAATGTATGAAATAAATAGTAACATAGACATTAATCCACTTGACAACACCCTGTGGCCTGTGTTATACAAAGGTAGTAATAATGAAAGTATTAATTAGCACAAGAACATTAGATAGTCCAGGCGGCTTTAGATTTGACGCTTTTGAGCGTGGCTTCTATAGCATGTTTCGAGAACATGAGACCACTGCGCTAATTAATAAAAAGAATCAAAACTTCCAAAAATTAGCAGTAGAACATGATCTACTGGTTCTTAGCGGAGGTGACGATCATCCACAGCGATTGGTTACAGAAATAGAAATGATTAAGCAGTTTAGACTGCAAGGAAAGCCGATATTGGGAATCTGTCATGGCGCATTTCTGCTAACACAATTAATGGATGGAAAATGTGAATCCGTTGAGGGACATAGGCGTACCGAACACACTGTTTGGTATAAATACGAACAGCGCATAGTAAATAGTTACCACGGTAGCGCAATTACTATGGCTCCCACCGATGCAAAGGTCCTTGTGACCGACGACAACGGGTTTATTGAGTCGTGGCAGTTAGAAAACGTCATGGCTGTTGTCTGGCATCCAGAACGAGATCTCGATAATCATTGGGTACCAGACGAATTTCAAGATATCTTAAAAACTTTAAAGGAGTCAAAAAAATGACAATGACAGGTAAAGAATTTGTTGCACACGTTGCAGCCACTATTGAACCACTATTCCGTGCTTCAGAAATCCAAACACAAGCGTATTTCCGTAACCAACCGGATCTAGATGAAGCGATCTTTCACTTCAAACGCCGTATGTTTAACGAACGTATGAACATCGTAGAAATCTCAAAAACACTTGCAGATATGCCAGCATCAGCTGATCCAACTCAGCTAAAGCTACTAGCAAAGCAAGTACTTGACGAAGCGAAGCATTACGACATGGTTAAGAATGTAATTGAATATCTTTCAGGTGAAGCATTTTCAGACCAAGAACTAGAAGCAGAATTTGCATGGCAGATGGACGAAAAGAACATCAAAGCAAAAGGTGCATCACTATTTGAAGAAATTGGTGGTCATGAATCAGAGCTAATGGCAGCAGTATACCAGTTCGTAGCTGAAGGTCGCGCAGGTCGCGTATGGAATGCAATGGCAACATCAATTGCAGATCCAATCGTATCACGCACATACGCTAAAATTGCTAAGGATGAGACATTCCACTCACACATCGGCGCACGTACACTAGAGCGTCTAGCAGTGACAGAAGAAGCACAGGCAGCAGTACTAGCAGTAATTCCACAAATGACAGAGCGCATGTACTGGATTAACTGCATGGGTACAGAAGCTACACGTGAAGCAGCAGCTCTTGTAGAAGGCGCATATGGTCATGATCTTGGTGAAGACAAAATGGCTGAAATGGGCAAAACATGGTTCGAGCCAAAAGGTGAGCTAGTGGATTGGGTACCAACTCCACGTGGTCAGTTCGAACAAGAAGAATCAGCAGTTGACAACTTCGCACAATAAGTGTTATAATATTGGGGAGAGTAGGGAAACTTACTCTCCCTTTTTTAATGGATTGGGTTATGACAGATTATAATAAACGTATATGGTTTTGTGGAATACCAGGCAGTAAATGGAGTGGCGTAGATATTCAACTACGCAAAGCACTTCCAGCAGACACCACTGACGAAACTCCAGACAGAATTTTCTATCATCGTGTAAACACGCCAGGCGATACAAACAATGGGCACCGCGGTGCATATTGGGGGCCAGGAATGGGTTGCGGCGAAGATTGGACAGACTTTAATCATATTGAAAAACAAAAACTACTAGATGACATTGACGAAGTGTTTACTGGTGAAGGTTATAAAATTGTTAAAAGTCACTTCTTTGCAAGACAGTTTAACCTAGACTATATTTGGAATCATTTTCCGGGTGATTACATGATGCTATTGTACCGTGAGCCACAAGCTAGCTTTAGTTGGTGGGCAAATGTAATGGACTTTGGTGAAGATCATTTCCCAGATTACACTCCGGGTTATAAAGACTACAATACGATGCGCCCAAGACTATATGAAGAAAATTCCAAGATGCTAGACTTTGCTATGAGGAAAAATATGCAGTTCGAGCATTGGAACCCGAATATTACACTTCGTAAAATTCCAGGATTTAATCCGTTGGTTGCAGCAGAATTCCAAAAGTGGCCAGATGATTTATACATGGCCATCGCGGAGATTCCAAGTGCCTAAACTACCGGAACATATCACCACGGGTTTTTACCATAATGAAATGCACAATGCATACCACTCTACCGATCAGATGGATACATTTGCAGAACAGATAAATTCATATAGTCCGTCATTGGTTATTGATGCTGGGTGTGGTATGAATATATGGAAAGATTCTATTGACAATGTTATTGGATTTGATAGGTTTCCAGGTGGCGACTTTATTGGGTCATTTGATGACTTTGACTCACAAGTATCGCCCAGTTCAGCAGACTTTGTTTTTTGTCTTGGAAGTGTCCACAATATTGAAGATATGTCAAACTCAGTACAATGTATACATGACAAGATAGCACTAGTACACAAGTGGCTGAAACCAGGGGGGATTGCAGTAATGCGAGTACGTAGCGATGTCGAGGAATTGTATCAGCTTAATCAAGATACTCCACGTCGTCCTGATTTGTACTCTTGGAGTATTTCAGACATTTCAACTTGGACACAGGAATTTAATTTTAATATAATCAAACCAATTGAATTGAGACAGGTATTGTTGAGTAATATTTCATATAACGACTTGATTAAATTCAGAGAAAAGTTTAAAAATCACATTGATGTATTATCCACGATTGAAAAAGAAATCGCCTGCCGCTATAATCAAGAGATAGCCAAAGTACCCGTTGTTATGAAGGGCTGGTATATTTGGTGGTGGCGAAAGAAATAAATTGAAAAGAAACTTATTATGAAATCACCATTTAAATCTCCCTACCATTTTGATAAATTTCGTATTGACCAGGAAGGCGAATACAGCAAAATCATTGGTGTATTTCAAGGCGACTGGCAACAGGACATTTTGAATGCCCGTGAGATTGGAGTAAAGCCGCAGGCTTACAATAAACAAGAATACGGGCATGCTGCCAATCCAGCCAGCGAAGGTCACAAGCAAGAAGATGCAGACAATCCACATGGTAAGCCTGACGCAGTTATGTTTTCCAAGATGAACTTCGATAAACACCCTGGCGCTTGCCCAGTGTTTGAAAAGATTGTAGACTTTCTTCAATTTGATACAAGCAAGAAACTAACACAAAAATTTAATGATCAATTACCCAACCAACAGCTCATGTTTCATATTGACAACCTTCCAGGACAACCACGCAAGGACCGGGTAATTGACAATCCAGAATTTATGCACTCAGATCCAAACAAGATACGCTTCTTGATCCTCATGGAAGATTGGGAGCCAGGACAAATGGTTCAATTTGGTAATAAAATTTACACGCAGTGGCGTGCTGGTACGGCAATTACATGGGAATGGAGCACCTTGCCACATGCAACATGGAATGGTAGCTGGTCAAAACGTGGAGCATTACAGCTTACTGGTGCCGCATCTCCAGCAACTTGGGACATTGTTCGCAATGGATCAATAGACAAAATTTACACTGTATAAATAGCAGTATATAATGGAGCAGACGAACTTGCTCAAAAGGAAACCACAAAAATGTCAGAACATAATTTTCCATCGGATACTTTTTGTATCTTACCATGGATTCATCTATCAACAAGACCAGACGGCAGTATGCGAGTGTGCTGTACCGCAAATGCATCTAGTGTCGGCGCCACCAATGATAAAGAACATGGTGGGCGTATTGGCGTAGTTAAAACAGAAGACGGTCGCCCCGCTAACCTGAACAACAGTGATTTGAACAGTGCCTGGAATAACACATATATGCGAAGTGTTCGTAAAATGATGTTAGCAGGAGAAAAGCCACCTTCATGTATGAAATGTTATAAAGAAGAAGACGCCGGACACCGCAGTAAGCGGCAATGGGAAAGCGAATACTGGGCTAACAACGGTATTGACATTGATGAGCTAGTAGATCAGACATTTGAGGATGGAAGCACTAACAGTAAACTAAGATACATTGATATTCGTATGGGTACTAAATGCCAACTTGGATGTATCATGTGTAGTCCACATGACTCCAGCGGCTGGGTTAAAGATTGGCAAGGTCTGTATCCGCAAATTACAAATGAATCATTAAAGCAAACTATGAACTGGGATGCAAAAGGTAAAACATTTGGCGCAAGCTATAACTGGCATAAAGACAATCCAGTATTTTGGGAACAATTTTACGCCCAAATTCCACATATGCGTCAATTATATTTCGCAGGCGGCGAGAGTACTGTTATTGAAGAACATTACGAGATACTAGACAAAGTTATCGAAATGGGCTACGCCGGTGAGATGGAAGTGCGCTATAATTCAAATGGTATTGAATTGCCAGATCGTTTACTAGAGCAATGGAAGCACTTCAAGAAGGTACGTTTCCACTATAGTATTGACAGCATTGGTGATATGAATGACTATATCCGTTATCCAAGTAAATGGGAACACCAGTTAGCAATGTTTGAACGCTTGGATACCAAAACATCAAACAACGTAGAGATTACAATTGCCTGTGCTGTTAATGCACTAAACATTCACTACATTCCAGACTTCCTAAAATGGAAGCTAACAGAGAGTGGACTAAAGAAAACAAACATGTGGCCATTCGGTGCTGGTGGTATTAACTATCACTTTGTGTACTGGCCAGGGCATTTGAATGTTAAGGTATTGCCTGATGAATTCCTGGACAAAACAGAAGCCAAATACGAAGAATTTATCGAGTGGTGGAAAGCTAATTGGGAATTGGGTGTTCCAAGTTGGCACAAAGGCAAAGTGTCTTATGAAGACTGGGAAAACGCTAGTTATGGTATCAAGCGATTGCGTGGTATGATTAATTTCGCCCGTAGTGAAGATTGGAGCCAACGCTTGCCAGAATTCCGTGAATACATCACAAGGCTAGACGAAATGCGTGGTACAGACTTCCGTGCCACATTCCCTGAAATGGGTTATTTGCTAGACGAACCAATAGAGGATAAAGAATGATTTATATTTTAGTAGCTTTAAAGGGCGAATTACCAGAGCACAATTTAGACCCAGAAACATACAAAGTATGGTACACTGGTGTTGGGAAAGTAAATGCTGCAATGTTTGCATCATTGGCATCTATTCAATCAGATTGTGAAAGTATCATTAACTATGGCACAGCAGGCGTGTTAAATGCCGAACTTGCCGGTAAAATGAATATCGTAGGCAAAGTGGTTCAGCGCGACATGGATGCCCGCCCCCAAGCAGCACTAGGCGTAACACCTTTTGAGAAGACTGGTATGGAATCTGAAATTATATTAAACAACAGTAGTATTACATTAAGCACTGGAGATAATTTTGTAACTTCAACACCTGAGCTTGAGAGCGATTTAGTTGACATGGAAGGTTATGCAATTGCAAAAGTAGCAAAGCATTTCAGTAAATCTGTATTGATGCTAAAGTATGGCAGTGACATGGCAGATGCAGATGCACCAAAAACCTGGGAAGAAAATCAAGCCAACGGCGCACAAGAATTTTTAAAATATTTAAGAGCATTAGAAGCTAAAGAATAATTATGGAAAAAGAGAACGGTTTTTGCGCACTACCATTTGTACAATATAGCACATATAACGGCGGACGTTATAGATTATGTTGTATGGCCAAAGAGCCTGAACAATTAGTTGATCAAGAAGAGCTTGGTATTGCAGGAACATGGAATCACGAATACATTAAAGATGTTCGCAAGCGCATGACATCAGGTGAATGGTTGCCTGAGTGTGTGGAGTGCCAACATCTAGAACGTAACGGAATCGTCAGTTCACGACAGTGGGAAAATAAGCAATGGACTGATGTTATCGACGAGGTAGTAGCGTCTGCCTCAGTCAACGAATGGGAGGTCCCACAGCCTCTTCAATTCGATTTCAGGCTAGGCAATTTGTGTAACCTACAATGTCAAATGTGCAATAAAGAAGCATCGCATCTGGTGAGTGTCGAGCGAGGCGCAATGGTTAGCAAAGGACTGGGGTCCAACCACCCTGACTGGTATGACAATGAAGCTGATAAGAAAAAAGCCATCTTGCAGCCTGGAATAGACTGGACGAGCTTCGAGGAGATGTTAGAGGGAGCTCGAAAAATAAAAATAATTGGCGGCGAGCCGACGGTAGCACCTGACATGTTTCGGTTGCTAGACGCCGCAGTAAAATCCGGACACGCTAATCACATCGAGCTTTCATTTTACACAAACATAACCAATATGCAGGACAAATGGTTAGATCAATTGAGTAAATTTGAACGAGTGATTGTAAACTGCTCACTGGAAGGCATGGGCGCAATGAACGACTATTTGCGTCCGCCTTCCAAGTGGGATTCTGTATGGCAGAAGTTTGACAAACTGGTAAAGTTTTCAAATACAAAACAAGGCAAACGTATCAAAGTACGAGTGACCACGGTTAACCAAATTACAAACGCATTGCACATCACAGATTTCTGGCGCTTTATGCATGACTATCAGATGACAAGCGACAGGGGAATTGGCATGAGCACCAATCAACTAATTGAGCCGCACTATTATAGTATGGCACACGCTCCGCAATGGTTAAAAGATGAACAAGAAAAACAAATACTAGAGTTTTTAAACAGTATTAGTAATAGTCCACACTTGGAAGATTATGAAGAGCCTTTAATGGAAATTATTAATTTTGGTAAAGATCCTGAGCACCAGTATAATCCTTCTATTATGAAGCAATATGCGGATATCACAGAAAATTATGATATATTTCGTGGACACAATGTCATGGACGTTGCCCCTGAATTTAAAAGAATTAAGGATGAATTATGAAGTTTGGATTTAAGAGTTACAACAGTTGGGATCCATTAAAAAAAGTTGTAGTGGGCAGTGCATTTACCAGTGGCTGGTTTAATGATCACCCAGATCCCTTAGTAAGAGATGCAATGACAAAAGTCAATGAGGAAACTCGTGAGGACTTAGACAACCTAGCACATGTACTACAGGAGCGTGGAGTAGAAGTTTATCGTACTCCCGATCAAACATTAGATCACGGCAAAGTTATGCACAGTGTTGCAGAGTATATGGATCAGACTGGTGAAATACCCAAGTGTCGTATGAGTCCACGTGACGAGTTTATTGTGCTGGGAGAAAATTTAATTATGGGACGCCCGGGCAATGGATATCCAATGTGGTGTGATCCAAAGTTTGATTTATTTGAACCTGCACCCTGGGCTGGATGTGAAGATGTATTGGACGTATGTTGGGATAAAGACAGTCCTTGGCACATTAGCCATTTTGATATGCAGGATGATGAAAAGCCACGTTTCGATGGTCCTTGCATGGTTAGAACAGGCAGAGACATTACCGTTGATGTACAAATTAAAAATGCAGCCGGACACACGTTTTGTGACAGGTGGCTGCAAGCATATAATCAAGAGTTTGGATATAATTTCCGCGGACATAAAGTTCGCTTTGGTAGACACAGTGATGGCTTAATGAGCATTCCACGCCCTGGCGTTATACTTAGTAGTGTAGCAGTTACTGACTATGAAAATACATATCCAGGCTGGACTGTCATTAGAGCTCCCAAACCTAAAAATGAATACATTGAAAAGTTTTGGGATATAAAAAACAACAGCAAGTATATTGATGACAATGGTTTCATGCACAAAAAATATTGGGTTGCTGGAGAAGAAGGCAACGCCGCACTAACTGAGTTTATAAAAGTACACATGAATAAAAATGTTGGATATGCGTATGAAACAAACTTCGATGTAAACACCCTGAGCATTGATGAGAATACTGTACTTACAAGCGGCTACAATGCACAGGTGGAAAAAGATCTAAATAAACTAGGTATAGAAGTTATTGTTACACCAATGCGTCACAGATATTTCTGGGATGGTGGCATTCACTGCAATACTCTTGACCTGTACAGAGACGGTGAAATGACTGACTTGTTCCCAGAGCGTAGTGATGTTGGATTGGATTTTGGATCACCTTATGACGATGGTATGGCACAAAAAGACAACAATAGAGATTTATAAATCAATATATGTCATATGGTTCTGATATTCATAATATTCAGCCATTGTTGCTTCAGCTAAATTTAAAAAACTAGGTTGCCGATTTCGATTAAAAACGATATCGGCAATTTCTTTATAATTTTTGTCAGTAACCATCACTGTTCCTAAATTATGAAATACACCACTGGGTATAATATTTACCTTGTCAAACTTTTTGTTTAATTTTTCCAATTGTGGCTTCCAATCACCCCGCCAGTCAGTATGGCATATATTATATGCTCCCTGCCTCCACAACCATGCCTCTGTTAAGTTTCCCATACGTGGGCCAAGTTTGGCATAATGCTTGTCACTGTGTGCATCATTTACAATTAACCAAGCCTCGGCGTCTGGTTTATAATGTGCAATTGTACGGTGGCGCTTCTTGCCCACTCTAAACAATATACTGCGTTTACGTTCAGTTAGCTCAGGCACATTGTGCCAACTCCAAGGCGATGCGTCCAGGCTGTAAAATAGATTTGGTTTACATGGTATTTGTTCTATGACATTTAAGTTTTCATCCAAAATCCTCACGCCCTGATAGTTGTCATCAAAGTATATCTGGCATGTTATTAACCAACGGAAGTTTTTTAAGTCGTTGTGTATTTCAAGACTACTGCCAGGTTCATCCATGTGAAAGTTAACATAGTGATGATCATGCTTGGGTTCACAACCTAAATGTTTTTCCTTTAAGATAGGCAGTACAATGTCATGTATATGATCTAAAAAGTCCTGCTCTTGTACTGGCGCACTATAATTGCCATCCAAACTTGCTTCATGTTCGCTTGCTTGTGGATTAGCACAGTGTGACATAATATGTTCTACTGGATAATTTTCATTATATCTATTATAGAACTTCTCTGGTAAAAAGTTTGGTATCTTACAAATCACGTATGCGATCCACCATACATAATTCTGGATGCTGTAAACTATTGTTTAAAATATCCGCTTCAAAACATTGTAATTTTGTTCCAAATACAATTTGGTGTGTTATCCACTGTGCATTAAAGAACCAAATATCACCTGGATCGAATGTAATATAATGAAGGGGGTGGTGAAACTGGTCCCATTTCTGATCATTCCACACGCAACGGTTTCGCATTTCAGTAATAAATTTGTGTACGTCATTTTTGTCTAATTCCTCTAAGTTAAATTCGTCTTTGTATTGCATGTACATCTGTTCCAAGTCAGGACCAAATGACAACACCCGTGGGCGTTTTTTGTCCAACTGCACAAACATGCGTATTTGCTGTTCATTTCCAGTGTGTTGCTCGTCTAGTTCATCTAAATGCAATTTATTTTCTACTAGCGTATTGTAGCGATGACTTAGCATGCGTTCAGTGGTATTATACCTTGGAAATAGTCGGTCGAATATTTCGTTCCAGCCAGCCTGTGACTGCTTGTGCTTTTTGTGAAAAATATCTATTTCACCACCTGTCCATCCGCGCTCCGTCCTCAAACGTTCTCTTTTTTTAATATGACTATTATACCAAGGCATAATCCATTTGTTGTCTTTGATTGTCCAATCTGGCAAGTTGTCATAATACTCATAATCAAGATTAGGTATAGTTAAGTTTTTTATAACAACTGGCCAGCCACTCTCAAAGGCAGCATATAGTTTTTCATTGTCGTCAAGATCATCTTTATTGGCATCAAAAACATTGACAATAAAGTCTTTTCCTGCTATAGTGTCTTTAGCAATGCGTGTCATCTTTACTCCATTAACTGTGTAGATAAATATATTTATGCCATATGATAACACATATTCTGGATTAAATCAAAACTTTATTCACCATAGAAAACGAATAAATCTTGAAGCAAGTACACGATGTCCATTATTGTGTCCTGGTTGTTCCAGAACTCGCGATGTATTGGAAATGGATGGGCATTATAGAACTTGGGAAATTGGAGACATGGATATGGAGATATTTAAGTTATTGGTAAGACCAGAGAACGGATTAACAGCAATAACATATAACATGGCATTGAGTGATCCAATATATAGTGGCACACTGTTTGAGCAAATAAAGTATTTAAATTCACTGAAGCGGCGCCCGATTATCCAGATGTCTACCAATGGAAGTGGAAAAAGTATCAAATGGTGGCAAGAATTTGCCAGTCTGCTTGGTCCAATGGACTTGGTGGAATTTGCAGTAGATGGTCTTGAAGATACAAATCACATATACCGTGTGAACGCCAAATGGGATAGTATAATCACTGGCATTAAAACATTACGGGCAGGTTGGCCAGGAAGATTAAATTGGAGATATATTGTTTTTGAACATAACTATCATCAAGTTAAACAGGCCCAACAGCTTGCTAGTGATCTAAAGATGAATAAGTTTCATATTTTAATAGGTGATGATAGAACTCCTAAAAATATGAAACTCAAAAGTAGATCATGGGAAGAATTATTAAATGATATATCCTAAGTGCAAAGACACAAACCCAAATAAAATGGGAAATTCCATGGGATGCAGATCTGATGGCACGATTATACCTTGTTGTTACTTTGGTAGCCAACGTGCTTTTGATCAGTTAGTAGAGTTACTGGGAGATGATATCAAAAATATTAATCTTAAATCTGGCAGGACCATTGCTGAAATAAATAAGAGTGAAGAGTATAAGAAGATAGAAGACACGTGGAATTCAAAAACACCACTGCAGGCATGCCTGGTAGCCTGTTCAAATCCTGAACATATCTTGGACGAAGATACCGGCTCGTCTGGAGCAAAACAAACCAAAAGAGATCTTAAATGAAACCAGTAAACGTATGGAGCGAATTTCAACCGCTCAAAAAAGTGGTGCTAGGAGCACCATTTCCACCAGAAACATTTGATTGGAACGAGGACGAAGAAACTCGTCGTGTAATGCGACAGATTTTCGAAGAGACTGCCGAGGACATTGCGGTACTAGAGGGGATATTAAAGGACAGAGGCATCGAAGTGGTGCGTCCAAAGAATATATTTACAATCACTGGTGAAGAATCAATTCAATTACCATGGATGCATTGTGGCTTTCCGAACCATCCGTTAATGCCACGTGATACGTTAATGCCATATGGCGAAACTATATTTGAATTGTTTACGGGTAGCGATAATCGCTACTTTGAGAATCTTGCCTATTACGACCATTGTAGTAAATGGTTTGGTGAAGGAGCAGGATGGGTTAGTATGCCGGGCGTAATGGTAGAGAGCGGCAAAAAATATGACTACTTTGTGGATAACCGTCGAGTACTTTATCATGCGGCTAATATGATAAAGTGCGGAAACCATGTGCTGTTTAGCCAGCCTTATGAAGGCGACAATAAACGTGGTAAAGGTACGGTGCTGGGCCGTGAGTGGATTCAACGTGAAATAAAGTTGCGATATCCTGACACAAAATTTTTGGACATTCCAGTAGGAGGACATATCGACGGGAAAATTGCTCTACTAGCGCCTGGTGTGCTAATGACTTGGAACAAGAATTGGGTTCCAGAAGAAATGAAAAACTGGCATATCATTGAAGTTGATGATGATCATGACATGCCAGCAGACTTTCAAAATACTCGAAAGAGACGCTTCTACAAAGAGTATGTAGAGCGTTGGTTAAGCCATTGGGTAGGATTTGCTGACGAAAGTGTATTTGACGTTAATGTGCTATCTCTAGATGAGAAGACAGTTATCTGCACCGGTTATAACAAGCAGGCTTTCGCTGAAATGGAAGCTAACGGCATCGAACCTATCCTTTGGCGCTTCCGTCACCAATATTTCTGGGACGGCGGCATCCATTGTCTAACAAGTGATATCGTCAGAGAAGGCGACTGTGAGGACTATATGTAATGCAATGGGAACGTATCGTCAATAAGCTGCAATTTGATTTAACTACGTATTGCAATGCTTCGTGTGGAGGCTGTGTACGAAATCAAGATGGTGGCCCAGTGCAACCATGGCTTAAAATGTCACACTTCGATGTAGATGTCTGGAATAGAATGTTTTCTGAAGATACTCGTGGCTGGGCTATTGCCGAATTAGTACTAAATGGTAGTTGGGGTGATGCAATGATGCATCCAAAAATCGAACAGATGATGGAAACGTTTACCCAGTATCACCCCGAATCACGTATATCAATAGCAACAAATGGATCAATAAGATCCACTGACTTTTGGTCAAGATTTGCCAAGGTTATGAATTGGAGCCGTGGTCACATGATGCAGTGGGCAGTTGATGGATTAGCCGATACCCATAGTCTTTATAGGCGTGGAACTGACTTCAATAAAATTATAGACAATATCCAGGCATTCAATAACGCAGGCGGCCAAAGTAAAATGATTGTGACATTATTTGATTATAATGTGCATCAGATTACACAATTAGAGCAGCTGGCTAAAGACACTGGGTGTACGAACTTTGAACTGCGCTGGAGCCATAACCCGCATATGATATTCAGACATGATGATAATCCTTATGAAGTCGCAATGTCCAAGGAAATTGCTGAATATCAAAAGCAATTTCCTTCACATAGGAATCATGACAACGCACGTGACTCAGATCAATATGATTTAATGTTTGACAAACAAGCACAGCATAACACTAAATGCCCGTGGTACAATAATAACATGGTACAAATTACACCCTGGGCTACAGTTATTCCGTGTTGCCACATTGGATCAATATATCATAATAAAAAAGCAGGAATACTCACTGATGCAGAAAGCTGGCCTCACATAACTTCAACAAATAACTTACACGATCACTCGCTTGGGGAAATACTAAGTAACCGTTGGTTTAATCAAATATTGCCAGACAGTTTAGATGATGGCGGATGGTCCATTTGCAAAAAGCAATGTGGGGTTAGCTGATGGATTGGAAAACAATTGATAGTATGCAAATAGACTTAACCAGCTATTGCAATGCCCGTTGCGGCGCATGCACTCGAAATGAATTTGGCGGCGCAACAGTAGAAGGACTAAGTTTAAATCATTTTGACACTGCTATCTGGGAAAGAATATTCACGCAGGACTTGAAAGATCACAATGTGAATAGTATAACATTTAATGGAATGTGGGGCGATCCGGGTATGCATCCGCATCTTCCTGAAATGCTAACAGTTTTGCATAATAGTCATCCAGAAACAATTATTACTAGTTTGGCGACAAATGGTGGTACTCATACTCCTGAATGGTGGGCTAGGTTAGCAAAAAGTTTAAGTGCATTTAAATATCATCGTGTTGATTTTGCATTTGATGGACTTAATGATACTCATGAGATATACAGGCGGCGAGTAAGTTATGAAAAGCTAATGGCCAATGCAACTGCCTTTATTGAAAACGGCGGACGGGCCGCCTGGATTATGACAGTATTTGATCACAACCGCCACCAACTAACAGAGGCACGTGCATTAGCAAAGAGTATGGGATTTTCTACTTTCCGTAGTCGACAAAGTAATGCCAGTAATATTAGAGTAAGTGATGGTGATGAACAATACGAGATTACAACTAATAATGTGCAAAAGCAAGACTTTGATAATGAAACATTTTTAAGTGAATCACCGTTTATCGATCGTACAAGAGACAGCGGCTGCCCTTGGTATGACACGTTTAAAGTACAATTAGATCCCTGGCACAAGATTTGGCCATGTTGTCACATAGCTGCACAAAGTTTAACAGATCAGTATGTAAAAGTTATTGATCCAATTACTGGTGAAAAGATACGTGTTAAAGAGTTTGCAATGCAACAGGAAGTATATGACCAAGTTGACGACAAAGATTTTAACAATCTAGAAAATCATTCATTTTTAGATATTTTAAATCACGATTGGTACCAGAACAAACTGAGTACCAGAATTAAAAATAAAGATTTATTCATATGTCAGAGAACATGTGGAATAAACGGAGAAGCGGCAAAATTTAATGTATAGAAATAAATTTTTAGATAGAACTGATATGCCAACCTGTTTGGCTCCTTGGCATGCACTGACTATCAAATGGGGCGGCAATGTTATCCCTGATATTATTTACAAGGGTAAATTAGGTAACATTAATAAAAATACACTGAAAGAAATTATTGATGGCGAAGCAATGAAAGATTTGCGTCGCAGTCATCGTGATCGTGTAATACCGGACGTATGCCAAAACTGTGCTAAAAAAGAAAAAAGTGGACGCAGTAGGCGTATGTTTTTCTGGGACAAAATTGACTATGATGTGCGTGTGCAAGCAAAGAATTTACAAGTAGAAGACATTCCAGACATTCGTTATCTAGATTTTACAGTAAGCAACAAATGTAACCTAGCATGTATTCACTGCAATCCATTTGTATCAACAGCATGGACAAAAGACGGCAAGAAGTTAAACAAAGAAGCACCTGAGTATGGGGAAAATACTCCTGTGGGATTTCACGGTGCCAAAGTTAGTTTTATGGATAACTTGTTTGCTAATCCAGAATATTTCCGCAACTTACAATGGGTAGCGCTGCGTGGCGGTGAGCCACTGTATGACGAACGTTGTTTAGAGATTTTGCAGTGGTTTGTAGACAACAATCTCAGTCACAATATTATGTTAGATATTTCAACTAACGCAACTGTGTTTAATGATGAATTCCGTATTTTATTTGCTCAATTTAAGCATGTGGAATTAATGGTAAGTGTTGAGGCAACTGATGAACTGTACAGCATTGTACGAGGTGGCCCACATAGTTGGCAACAACTCAATGAGAACATTGAAAAGTTCTATGAGATTGAAAACTTGGAAATGGTGTTCGCTGTTACTGTTATGATTACAAATATATTTAATCTTCCGGCAGTGTGGGAATGGTTTAATAAATACCATGCAACAAGAGCAAGTATTGCAATGAGTAACGTTGTTGTAAATCCAAGCTATTTAAATATTGCACACATGCCAGAAGAACTTAAACAACAGGCATTAAAAGCAATTTCTGATATACCCAGCGAAGCATATTGGCCAGAAGGCAGCTACCACAAAGAAGAATTCGAGTACCAAACTGGTATTGATGATATACGAAAAGGCTTGGCACAACACGTGGATACTGAGACAGCAAATCGAAACTGGAGACACTTCTTACAGTATACATCAGATTTAGATAGACTTCGTAATACAAATACGTTAGAATATATACAAGAGGTAAAACAATATGTCAACAAATGAAGATTTTTCTAAAACTGGTAATAGTGTATGGAATCAACCATTTATGGAATATTTGGAAAAAGAATATTTTCCGTATGTTGATCCCAGTACCCTGCCCAGAGAAGCAGAATATTATTTGAACTATTACCCCAAATGGATTAAAAAGAGCTTTTTAAATAATTTTGACGGTTTGGATGCTTTCCCTTATCGCTTTATTAGTTTGGGTGTGACACAAACATTAGACTGGTGGCATTACTATTGTATGGCAAATGGATATCGTTTGCGTATGTTCCGTGGCGAGTATCCATATAATCGAGACGTTTTGCTCGAGGGCGATTGGACACAGGATAGATATATCGATGATACTGAATTAAAAACAGGTGACGCAGTAGTAGTAAGTGTCCCTTTCAGTGGAAGCGGGCGCAAGCCCGAGCGTTGGCAGTGGCTCATCAACGAATGCAATGAAAAAAATATTCCAGTATTAGTAGACTGTGCTTGGTTCGGAACATGTTTTGATATTGATGTTAATCTGGATGAGCCATGCATTAAAATGGTTGCATTCAGTACTACTAAAGGACTCAGCTGTGGTAACTGGCGTAGTGGAATATGCTTCAGTCGTATTGATGAAGGTTCGCTGAGTGTTCAGACAGAATGGAAACATGGCATCCATTTAAATGTTGCTATTGGCAATTGCCTAATGCGCGAGTTTGGTCCGGATACTATTGCTAAAAAATATCGCGAAAGCCACAAGGCAGTTTGTGATCATTATGGTTTCCAACCAACCAATACAGTGCATGTTGCACAAGCACCATTGACTGATGAATGGAATAGTTACAGTCGTGATGGAACATTTAATCGTGTAAACATTGCCAAAGCAATCAAACGCTATAAACAAAAAGGTAATTTTTATGAATAATATCGTAATATATTATGGCAGAAGTGAAAATCTACTAAATGTATCTATACCTCCAGCTGAAGAATTAAGATCCGAAACCTGGACAGGAAATTGTTATAATATAATCTATCATGCCTATATTACAGATGGTAGTCCAGTTAGCGATGATGTAGTAAATCAACTGAGAAAAAGATTTGAAAATATTGGCGGATTAAAACAACACCATGCTGATCTAAATTTTTATAGATTTGTTACTAAAAATTGGGCTACTAAACAAATAAAACTCATTGGAAGCCTAACTCAAAGCATGGGATTAGATATAACTATTAGAAAAGAATTTAATTATGAGTATGAGGATGGGTCAGTGGATCATCTGGCAATATTAAATGCAGCTTACAAAGTTTTTACATATGACACCGCTAGTCCGCACAATAACATTTTTCTAATCGCCGCAGATCATAAATCAGTGTTAGATGTGCCGCATTTTTATTCAATAGGATCACAGCAGCTTATTACATACAAAAAGTCACTGGCCACACGAACAACCGTCGGCGGAAATGATCATGAAGTAAACCCCATTAATGGAAGTCCAATTGTTTATATGTCAGACGGTGTAATATGTATACATCATCATCCGTTGCAACAATTATTAAATCTGCAAACTTATAAACAATTGTTGACAAATATATATTTTGTAAAAAGTACCTTGGACGATAACTTTTTGAACAAAAATCTCATTCAATCATTGATTCAACATTTGGATATGGAAATAGTGGACCTAGACACATGGACACCACCACCTGAAACGGATTTATTCAAAATATGACAACGAAACTACCTGAAAATGCCTGTGCTTATCCCTTCAAAGGTGCCATGCTTATGCATGGTGTTCCTGCGACACCATGTTGTAGATTTCACAATAGATTTTTAGATAGTACTGACATGGAACCTGTTGATGCCTACGGTGCAACATTTGCTGATATACGTGACACTATGATGCGCAATGAATGGCATCCTGGTTGCTATAAATGCAAAGCTGATGAAGAAACCAAAGGTTCGAGTATGCGAACCGAAGCAGATGAGTTCTTTAATGACTTTACTAACGATGTTGAACTACAGTATTTGGAAATTACAGTGGGGAGATTGTGTAACTTAAAATGCATGAGCTGTGGTCCAGAATTTAGTCATACATGGGATGATGACACACTTGCTATGAAACTGGAAACTCCAGAATACATTAAAAAGCTCAAGGAAGTACAAGAGCTTGACCTGGATAGCATCAATGTTGATTTGTTGAAAGGTTTGCGTCATATTAAAGTAACAGGTGGTGAGCCATTCCTACATCGACAGTTTTTAAGTTTTGTCACTAGGCTTGCTGAAGCTGGCGTTGCGCCAAATATTGAAATAGAGATATTTACAAATTGCACATGGTGGCCAAAAAAGGCAGACTACGATGCACTATTGCAATACAAAGCATTGCGCATTCGTCCAAGCATTGACAGCATTGGCGTTGTTAATGATGTACTGCGCTTCCCCAGCAAGTGGGATAAAGTAGAAGAAGTATTGGATCAGTGGATTGATATGCGAACACAATATCCAGATAAAGTAAGTATTGCTACTGCAACAACAGTGGGTGCCATTAATGCACCTTATATGTATGAGTTTATGTATTGGGCAAAGGTAACTAAAAATATTGATGTTATATTGCAAACAGTGTATGAACCCAATTACATGAGTATACTTCATTATCCAGATTGGTTTAAAGATAATTTACGATACACTATTAATGCACAATTTAATGATACAATTAAACCAGGAAAAATACGTCCAGCAAAGGACCTGCTACTCAAACTAACTGAACATAATGATGTTGAGGATGTAGCCATAGAACATTTGGACAAAATTAAACGTGTATTAAAGTTACGTGGGCTTGATATGGGACAGGTACGCAAGTTCAAAGATTTATTGGAGTTTAAGTCTCCAGGAGTTGATTGGACCAAGAATGAAAATATTATTTGGAAAGCAGACAATCAACTATGATTGAAAAAGATAAACTAAAAAACAGCGATACTTTCTGCATGTTGCCATTTATGCACATTTATGGTAGTGCAGGAGGAGACATGGTTCCGTGTTGCGAAGCGCAAGAGTTGCCACTTAATAATCCTGGCGAGTCTGCACTTGAAAGCTGGAACAATGAACACTATAGAGAACTAAGACGAGCTTTGGCCAACGGAGAAAGACCAAAACGCTGTGAAGTGTGTTGGCACAACGAGGACAGTGGCATTGTAAGCAATCGTCAACAATGGGAAAAAGACAACTGGGATACATTTAGCGACGTCATAAGTGTAAACGATGACTACAGTGTCAATAATCCGCCATTGTGGGTGGAGTTAAAAGTCAGTAACTTCTGTAATCTAAAGTGTATTATGTGTAGTACTCACAGTAGCTATAAACGTGTAAGTGACTTGGATATCATCAGTAAGTACACATCGGACGGATATGAGACACGTTTGCTACGCCCAACAGATTTGTTTGCTAGTTTAAATGAATGGCCTGACTTGTGGGAAAATGTACACACACTACAGTTTACTGGCGGGGAGCCGATTATTAACCAAGAGCATTATGACTTATTGGCTGGTATTCCAGAGCATGTTAAAAAGAATATTAAACTTAGGTATGCTACAAACATCAGCTACATTAAATTTAAAAAATATGATCTTGTGGAAATTTGGCGCCAGTTTAAACATGTTAATATCAAAGTAAGTATGGATGGTATTGAAGACGTATACAATTACATCAGGCAGGATGGGGATTGGGATACAGTATACAATAATATGCTGGTATTAAATGCCGAGCCTGATATTGATCTAGCAGTGGGTATTACAGTGCAATCACACAATGTATTCCAGATGCCAGAGTTTTATGACTTCTGGAGGAAATCTCCGATTGACATTAAATTTATAACTGCTAATATACTACAGACACCTAAATATCTATCGCCGGCGCTCTGGCATGGAGAATACAGAACAGCAATTATTAAAAAACTACGTGATGCTGAAAGTAGGCATCCTGAAATGGATCGCTTTGCAACATACTTGGAAAACACAGAGAAAACTATCAGAGACTATGCAAAGATGCGCAAGTATACTCGTGACATTGAAGCACGTTATGTACAAGATATCAAGTTAAAAGGCATGGTTAAAAGATACTTAAAGATGCCATTGGAAAATATGGACGAAGTAAACGAAAGATTAGAAAATGGATAACGGGCAAAGTGGGTGGACATATAGTCACACTGAACATTCGTGGCCGGTAGTGAACGTATTTGTTCCCGGCAGTCAACAATTAAATAAAAATCCAATATTAAAACAAAAACTGCAAATCTTACAGCAAGTGGAAAGTATTAACCATTTGCGAGGCGGCGTTGTTAATTTGTACAACCCGAGTGACACCAGCTGGCTTATTGCAGCTCAAAAGATGGGATACCGCTATGCAGTGGTTTGGCATGATGGATGCTGGGCTAGCAGTGAAGAATATAATGATGTTCTATTAACAGAGATTGATCGTTTTAACGATGAGAGTGAGGGAGATTGGCTCATTGCTGGACAACTGAACATTGATACTATCTACTATCCATGGTTTAATCCAAGTGTTCTTGTTATTAACATTGCCAAGTGGATGGAGGTTGATCAGCCCAACCCGTATGTTATTCCCAGCAGTAACCCAATGTGGCATCGTGTTAAACCTATGCACGAGGATTGGGAAGATAGTGTATATGGTATTACAAACATTGACAAATATCGCCGCCGAGAAGAAATTAAACGAGAAAAGAAACGCAACCAAGACTGGTGGAAAGTATCTGATCACGATCACAATGGCGAACTAAAAGAAGTAACACCACAAGAGTTCAACTTTGAAAAGCAGAACGAGTTTGGCAATGCTTGGATTGCGTGGTCTCTCCGCAGACGTTTATATGTGTGGGGACTAAGTGATAAATTTATGGACGAACTAACCTACACTAGGCCACACATTGGTACTGAAACTTTTGAGAGTGGCATCACGGGTGGTGAGTTTGATAAAACACAAGTAAGTTACCAAGCCCGTAATCTAGTTGGTAGAGCTCTATCACCAACCAGCCCAGTGTACTTTGTTAATACTGAACCCAGTCAACCCCAAACCAGTGAACTACTGGAAAATACAGACTTCGATTGTTATACTGGCGCCAGCGCAGGATTCAAGCTACTTTACTACGCATATAAATACGGAGTGAATCCTGGATTCACTAACTTTGTATTTTTTGATTTTGACACAGACAGTGTTAATTTTAAAAGAGAAACTCTCAAACAATGGGACGGTACAGATTATCCAGGTTGGGTAGAGGCATGGATGGAACGCAATCCAGACGCATACGGACAAGACTTGGGATTTGTGAGAGAACGGTGGCCCACTGTTGTTGATCAATTTGGCGGTACGGAAAGCTGGAGAGATTTTTGGACACAAATCAGCTTCTGTGATCTAAGTGTTGTGCAATGTGATTTGATTAACGGACATGATGAATTGTTTAAAAAATTAGATAATAAAAGAACATTTATGTGGAGTAGTAATATCTACAGTTACATACTTCCTAAATTACTGGCGCAGCCCTTTCAATTAGAAAGTAGTTTCATCAGCCTAATTACAAAATTAAAAACTACTCACGCTGATAGTTGGTTTAGTGGAACTGATATTAATGATAATGATATTATGTGTCCTGCCAGTGCTATTTTAACAGTGGGCGACAATAAAAATATAGGATTTGAATAATGAACGGATATATGAATCTAAACCCAAATATTAATGCTATTAATATTACATTTAATGAAATTACAGTTGAAGAACTCAAAGCCAATACTTATTATGCTGGAAAATTAAAAAAAGTTCAAACAATTAACATGAAAAATATGAGTGATTTCCCTCATTTACATTGTGACAATTGGAGTGATATGGATGGTTATGATATGATTAACCTTGCATATGAAATGAACTTCAAGTATGCTATTGTTTGGGCAGACGGAAGTTGGCCAACCTGTGATGAATTTGATACTGCATTATTGGAAGCAATTGATGAATGGAATGAAAATGGAGATTGGTTGTGCGCTGGACATATTATTGCAAAAGATAATCATTATCCTCATTTTCATCAACAATGTGTTGTAGTTAATCTAAAAAAATGGAAAGAAATAGGACGTCCTGAATTTGAAACGTGGCATTTAAAAAACCATCCAGCTTGGTTATGCAGTAAAGAAACAATCAATAGCAAATATACTCCAGTGTTCATTGAGCCAAATAATTCTGAACCAAACACTAAAATTGAAGGTGGTTGGTCAGGTGACTTTATGGATAGTTTAATTCCAGCAGCATTACATGCTGGCTGCCGTGTTTATAACTTTCCTTATAGTGTAAGGGAATACAAGTATTGCTGTTATCCTGAGGACGACGTAGCTATGACAGCAGCTTGGTTGTTGGATGAAAACTTCCGTGAAAGTTTTGATGATCCACAAGAGCTAGCTGATTTTAAATATTCTCATGTCAGTGAAGACAAGCGTGATTTGTATAGTTACAAATTACTGGATACTGCTATTGTATATATCACAAATACTGAAAGTATTCCACAAACACCCAAACTAGGAATCACACTTATGGTTGCGCCATGCAGTGGGCTACACCAATTTCAACATATTATTGGAGCCTTAGATACTATTCAAGAAGTACAATGGACTGACTTTAGCGAATACGGCGTTACTTGGACTCGACATTTACTTGAAAATTGGGATGGACGTAATTTTACAAAGTTCTTTGAGGATAACAAAAGTATTTTGTACGACATGGGATTTGGGCAAGATGACAACATGTGGTATCAGCAAGGCAATGTAGATGATTTCTTTGAGCAATGGAGTGAAGACGAATGGCTGGAACTGTGGGACAAAATACGTGCAATCAAACATTTTTTTAAAGTATTGGACATTGTTAAAAATTATCAGACAGTTATCGATAGCATTGAAGACAAGGAAGTTGTGCATATTCAATTAAGTAACATTTGGCAATATGAAATTAATTATTTAAACACTCGAGGATTCAAAGCCCAGCTTAATTTTGTAAGTTTAATTGACGGTTTAATTGCTACTAATAGAGATGTATTCTTTAGTGGTGATACTCCAAATGGTGTATATTATGAGTACCAAGATATGAAACTGTTGCCGGGTATTTTATAATGTGGTATGAAGGCAGACATATGGAACAATTAAGTGTTAGTGATGAAACAAGACACTTTTTTGAGGAAAATGAAAACAAGAACAAAAGTTTAATTGGTGTGGATGATCTACGCCTATTAACCCCTAATGAAGAAGACTTAGACGTCATTATGGATGATACCCATTTGCCCTGGATCCCAGTGCCGATTGATGTGCCACATAATGATATCTTTGAGGAAGCTAACCACCTATTATACACCAGTTGCTATACAATGCATCGTCCCAACAGTAGCGGATGGATGAGTTTGTGCATTCACGGAATGAGTTCAGTACACACAAACGTTCCAGAGGACTATGGGCTACCTGATGAAGCAGAGTATGAACTAAGTGATTGGACTGATATTGCCAAGTTTGCTCCAAAAACTAAACAATGGTTAATGGACGAAGTACGTTACTCTCCGTTTAGTAGAGTACGTTTTATGGCAGTGCTGCCGGGCGGGTGGTTAGGTCCTCATAGAGATACTGACAACATACGTGGGGTTGGAGCAACCAACGTAGCTATCAATAATCCAGATGGCTGTGCTTTGGTAATGGAAGATTGGGGTACAATGCCATTTACTCCGGGAAGTATGTTTAAGATCAATACAGGTTATAAACATGCTGTGTGGAATCGTAGTGACGAGCCACGTATCCATATGATACTTGACGGTGATCCAAGTGATTACTTCAAGAGAAAGGTAAACGTTGGCTATGCCCAGATGTTCGATCTTTAAAGCTGGAGTAACAATAGGACCTACTGGAGCGGTACGACCGTGTTGTGCATTTGATACTAACGGTGTACCTAATATTCCGTTTAATGGCAACTGGCAAGATAGACATGCCAAGTGGGACAAACTACAAGAAAAAGAATGGTTACCCAATTGCAAAGAATGCAAACAGAGTGAAGACATGGGACAGGAAAGCCTGCGCCAACAATACAATAAGAAATTTAAAGATGACACGGGCATCGTGCAAAA
>Ga0206124_10000033_pt1 | contig 98506 bp, 138 predicted proteins | sample Helgoland_Spring_3_FD_148671 | JGI IMG/M metagenome (GOLD analysis project Ga0206124, IMG submission 148671) | Pelagic subsurface seawater microbial communities from Kabeltonne, Helgoland, North Sea - Helgoland_Spring_Bloom_20160321_2 | ecosystem: Environmental > Aquatic > Marine > Epipelagic ... | reverse complement strand
CCCCAATTGGGAATGATAAAGTTATTATTTCCCTACACTAGAAGTTGTGAACAGGAAGCCAGACACAATCGAGACAGTCCAGTTTGGATGACCACAACTTGTGGTGAATGTTGGTGGTGTCGTGAACGTGAATGGGCATTTGGTCGATGATTGAGATTAAAAAAGAACCTAGATTAGGTCAGTTCAACGACAGATGGGAAAAGTGTAATGAACTTTTTAATCAATTAGAAGGAAAGAAGGACCTTTTTGATTTAACTTTTGTTGCAGACGATAAAACACCTCGCAGGGTTTGGACATATAAGTATACTAACAAGTGTATAGCCTGGGATAAAGACTGTATGGCAGGATTACATGATTGGCACCAACCTGGAGCAAATTTACCACCAGAAAAACAACCAGACGATCGAGGTTCAACCATAAACGATATAGTTACTAGGGATAAATTATATATACCAGAGTGGGCTAATACAACCGAAATTCCAGCACTGGAATATTTTTATAATATAAGAGACACGTTTTTAGGCGATCTTAAACAAAAAGGAAAATTGTTTAACAATGCAACTCAAACAACATTAATGATTGTAAAATATGACATACCAAAAAATGTAGATTACCATAGCTATATGTTTTGGAATTTTGTACGTTTTGGCAACGACCACGAAGATGAAAATTATGGAAGTTTGCATTTGGGAGAAAGTAGTCGTGCATATTATTATATGAAAAATAACCACATGATTACAGGCAATGAACTCTCAAATAATTATACCCTGTGGGGATGGGGAGATTACGCAACTGAAAATGGTTATGAGCCAACTACTCATGGAGTAACATATCTAGGCGGTGATAAAACACCTAGATACAGTATTATTTTTAATCTGGAAAGAGCAAGATGAGTGTAGATACTAAATTAACTAAAACCCCTTATATAAAAGAAACATACACCCAAGAGCAGATATTAGAACTTGCTAAATGCATGGATGACCCTTTGTATTTTATTGAAGAATATTGCTGGATACAACATCCAACAAAGGGACGTATGAAATTTAAACTTTTTGGGTACCAAAAAGAGCTAATACGATCATATCATGATTATAGGTATAGTATTGCATTGATTAGTCGTCAAATGGGCAAGTCAACAGCAGCTGGTGCGTATTTACTGTGGTACAGTATGTTTATGCCTGACCAAACCATCCTTATTGCAGCTCACAAATATAGTGGTGCACAAGAGATTATGACACGTATTCGTTTCAGCTATGAATTATTGCCTAACTTTATCCGAGCTGGTGTTACTAGCTACAACAAAGGTAGTATAGAGTTTGACAATGGTAGCCGAATCATTGCACAGGCAACAACAGATAACACCGGACGTGGTTTGAGTATATCGTTAGCATACTTGGACGAATTTGCATTTGTGCGTCCCAGCATTGCCCGTGAATTCTGGACAGCACTATCTCCTACCCTAAGTACTGGCGGTAAATGTATTATTACCAGTACACCCAACCAGGACGATGATCAGTTTGCACAAATTTGGCGTGAAGCATGCAATACAATTGACGAGTATGGCAACAAAAAAGCAACAGGTAAGAATGGGTTCAAGAGCTATAACGCTGATTGGAAAGAACATCCAGATAGAGATCAAGAATGGGCAGATGAGGAAGAAGCTAAAATTGGTGAAGAACGTTTCCGCCGCGAACACCTAAATGAATTTATTGCCTTTGATGAAACTTTAATTAGTGGTTTAAAGTTAACCATGATGGAATCAAAAGATCCATGGGCTAAACAAGGACAGGTACGTTGGTACAAGCCAGTTAAACCTGGCGCACTGTATTTGCTGTCATTAGATCCTAGCTTAGGAACAGGAGGCGACAATGCAGCTATACAAGTATACGAACTTCCTGGCATGCTACAAGTGGCAGAGTGGATGCATAATAAAACCCCAATACAACAGCAGGTTAAAATATTGCAGACATTATGCAAATATATTGAAACAGAAAGTAAAGGAAAGAGTGAAATATACTATAGTATAGAAAACAACACCCTTGGCGAAGCGGCACTTGTCACGGTTGAAGGTATTGGCGAAGAAAATATACCAGGAACATTTTTAACTGAACCAAAAAAACGTGGCAACAGTACAAAGCTCAGACGTGGGTTCACTACAACACACAAAACAAAGCTATCAGCATGTGCTAAATTAAAGCATTGGGTTGAGACAGATAAAATTGAGATAGCCAGCGCACCTCTATTAAGAGAATTAAAAACATTTATTGCCCGTGGTAATAGTTTTAGTGCTAAAGAAGGTGAAACTGATGATCTAGTTATGTCATTAGTATTAATTGTACGCATGGCACAGGAAGTGACTAGGTATGAAGATGCAGCATTTGAATATCTAGGAACAGATGATGATGACGATTATGACGAGCCAATGCCAATGAGCTTTTTATAAGCCTATTTGCATAAATACATATAACAAGAGGGCATCAATGTGGAAAACGAAGATTTAAGTTCAGAAATATTCAATGTATTAAAAGGCGCAAATTACAGCCTATTGCTATATAAGAATGATGGAAGTAAAACAACTGATCCGGTAGAAGCTACACGCTTCTATTCGTCAGACGCTGACTTAATGGTAAGTATACGTTTCAATGATACAAAAGCAGAAGTTTTAGTTCAGGCGGGACATGATTTCGACGTCGTAGCAAATAAAAAATTAATATCTATTATTAAAAACATAGCCCACAAGAACCTAGGTGAATTTACAGTGAAAAAGTTTGATAAAACAATAACCCCAAAAGATTTTGCACATCAAAGTGTAACAGAATCAGCAGCATTTGGCAAAGCCTTTGGCGGCGTAAAAACGAGCTATATGCCAATGCAAAAAGCCAAACTAATCATTAAGCACACAAAAGGTGTTAACGAAGAAGTACGTGGATCACGTAGCCGTAACATACACAGCTTATTCATTGAAAACTCCCAAGGTGAAAGATTTAGCTTCCCATACAAATACATGGCAGGAGCAAAAGCGATGGCGATGCACGTCAACGAAGGCGGTACTCCTTATGATGATAAAGGTGTAAGTATTTTATCATTATGTGAAGAGATCGCAGATTTAAACAAGTTTGTAAGACATGTTAGATCAAACAAATTGGTAAATGAGAATAATACCGAGATTGTAGAAACAGTACGTGGCCACATGGCCCGACTAAAAGAAACAATCAATAGTCTCACAACACTTAAAGGTTATAACAACTTCCAAGCACAAGAAGTGACAGAAGAAGACAAAGGTGTTGACATTTCAGAAAAATTCCTATACAATACTATTACAACTGAAGATTTGGAAAAAGCAATGACTCGTGTCAATAAGATTGTAGGCGAAGCAGCATTTAAAGATAGCATGGAGAAAGAAACCATTTCTGCACTATACGATATGATTAAAGACAAGCAAGACTTTGGTATTTCGTTTGATGCAAATGATCCAGACCATCCTGATCATCAGGATCCAAATAAATTTGGTGGACAACATGGTTCGTCAGCAAAGCTGGCCTCCATGCTTACTTTCCTAGGAACAAATGCTAAAAATGACGCAGGTGCAAATCACTTGCTAAGACTAAGTGAATTGGTTACAGAGATGTCACCAAAAACATTAAACTTAGTTGCACAGATGGCTATGTATTTAAACAAAACAGCCAACCGTGTTTCAGAACCAGTTGAAAGCATTGCACTTGATGAAGGTGTTATGCTTACACTACGCAAAATGGTTGGATAATTATTTTGCAAAAAGTGCTTGACAGTAAGCACTCAAAGTACTATACTGTATAGGCAAACAAAGGCAAGTAGTCAATAGACTACAACACACAAAGTGAAGAATAGTTCTTCGCTACTAATATAGGCTAATAAAGGAAAAACATTATGTCACTAGCAGAAATCAGAGCAAAATTGCTCGCACAAGATAATTCACAAAATAACAAGCGAACAACAGGCGGCGGAGACAACGCTATTTTCGCACACTGGAACATTCCAGAAAACACTAGCGCAACATTGCGTTTCCTCCCAGATGCAGATGAAATGAATACGTTCTTTTGGAAAGAGCGTCAAATGATTCGCATGGAGTTTTCCGGCGTCAAAGGCGGCGACGAGAATAAACCAGTAACTGTACAGGTACCCTGTGTAGAAATGTGGGAAGGACAGAGCTGTCCGGTACACGCAGAAATTCGTCCATGGTTTAAAGATCCTTCAATGGAAGACATGGCTCGAAAGTATTGGAAAAAACGTTCATATATCTTCCAAGGCTTTGTAACACAAAGTGATATGGCAGAAGACAATGTTCCTGAGAATTCAATTCGACGTTTTGTAATCTCTCCTCAAATTTATAAAATTATCAGTTCGGCTCTTATGGATCCAGAGTTCCAAGAACTTCCAACTGACTATGAGTTGGGCACAGACTTTAAAGTTACCAAAGGTAAAAAAGGTCAGTATGCAGATTACGGAACATCTAACTGGGCTCGCCGCGAACGTGGTCTAGATCAAGCAGAACGTGATGCAATTGCAACACATGGCTTGTTTAATCTCAATGACTTCCTTCCAAAGAAGCCAGACCAAAACGCACTTAATGCAATCATGGAAATGTTTGAAGCAAGTGTAGATGGTCAACTATATGATCCTGAGCGTTTTGCAGAGTTCTATCGTCCATACGGCGTAGATGCTCCAGCATCAGGCTCACGCTCATATGCACCCGCTCCAGCGGCACCTGCTCCAGTAGCAGAAGCAGCACCTGCACCCGCTCCAGCGGCACCTGCTCCAGTAGCAGAAGCAGCACCTGCACCCGCTCCAGCAGCACCTGCACCAGCAGCAGAGGCACCACAAGCAAGTGCGCAAGACATTCTTGCAATGATCCGGTCACGCAAAGAAGACTAAATCCAACACATTATGGAGGCGACAATGAGTCGCCTCCGATATTAATTTAGGAGATACATATGGCACGACCATTTGATGTAAGTAAATTCCGCAAGAGTATTACTAAGGCGGTACCTGGACTTAGTGTCGGGTTTAATGATCCAGATACATGGATCAGCACGGGTAATTATACCCTAAACAAACTAATCAGTGGAGACTTCAACAAAGGTATTCCACTTGGTAAAGTATCAGTACTAGCTGGAGAATCCGGCGCAGGTAAATCATATATTGCTTCAGGTAATATTGTTAAACAAGCACAGGATCAAGGAATTTTTGTTGTACTAATTGATACAGAAAATGCACTTGATGAAAGCTGGCTACATGCTCTAGACGTAGACACGTCTCCAGAAAAACTACTAAAACTCAACTTGGCTATGATCGATGATGTTGCTAAAGTTATTAGTGATTTTATGACAGACTATAAGAAAGAGTTTGCAGATAAGGAAAAGGACGAGCGCCCTAAAGTATTGTTTGTAGTTGACTCATTGGGCATGATGCTCACGCCGACAGATGTTAAACAGTTTGAAGCTGGTGATATGAAAGGTGATCTGGGTCGTAAGCCCAAGGCACTAACATCACTTGTTCGCAACACAGTTAATATGTTTGGCGAATACAACGTAGGCTTAATGGCAACTAACCACACATACGCATCACAAGATATGTTTGACCCAGATGATAAGATTTCAGGTGGTCAAGGTTTCATCTATGCATCAAGCATTGTTGTTGCGATGCGTAAATTGAAATTGAAAACAGATGCAGACGGCAATAAAACTTCGCAAGTGCATGGTATTCGTGCAGCATGTAAGGTTATGAAAACACGTTATGCAAAACCTTTTGAAAGCGTCCAAGTTGAAATTCCTTATGAAACAGGTATGAGCCCATATAGTGGTCTTGTAGAGTTTTTGGAAGCAAAAGATATTCTCAAGAAAAGCGGCAATAGTTTGGAATATACTAGCCATGTAACTGGTGAAGTAATCAAGATGTTCCGTAAGCCTTGGAATGCTAACAAGGATGGTGCATTAGATCTCATTATGACCGAATATGACGATGAGGTTGTTGATGCTATTGAAGTAATTGCAGAAGAAGATACATTGGATATCACAACGGAGGAAACTCCTTATATCGAGGAGACAGCCGATGGTATTGAGTGATTCAGATCTGGAATTTGTATTCCAAATGTATGATAGTGCGACTTCGTTAATCATATCAAACAAAGATAAAGATTCTTTCGCAGAAGAAGTGGTCGGCCATTTGGTTGACCACGGATTTGAAATTAAAGACAATGTTGCAGAATTAGCAGAGCATTGCCAGTTTTTAAGTGACGCAGTTGATGCATATCTCGAAATGGAAGAAGAAGATGTTGATGTTTTTGAAGACGCCAATGAAGATGACGAAGAGTTAGATTGGTAAAAAATGAGCATTTGGTATCGTAAAGTTACTGCAAATATGGCTGAGATTGTTAGTGCAATTTCTCACTTTGAGCGTGAAATTGACTCAGCTAGATATGAATGTGGAATGAAAGGTAATCTCGAAAAACAGAGCCGTGACATGCCGGGTATTGTCGAGCACCGTTTCAATCAGCTTCAGGAAGTCGAAGCGATACTGGAATTTCTAAATACAGAAATGCGTAGGACTCGCAGTAAGATCTTTCGCAAGTTTTTAGAATCCTACAATAGGGCTCTGTCTAGTCGAGATGCTGAAAAATTCGTTGATGGGGAAGAGGAAGTAGTTAACTTACAATACCTCATCAACGATTTCAGCTTAGTGCGAAATAGATTTATCGGTGTGATTAAAGCACTTGAGGCAAAACAGTTTCAAATTAATAACATTGTTAAACTACGTGCGGCTGGACTTGAAGATATTTCTTTGTAATTATTTTTAATAAAAATTATAACCTATTGAAAGCGAACGATTTTATTGTTCGCTTTCTTCTTGACATCAAGATGTCTTACTGCTATATTATATGAGTAAGTTAAACAAAGCTGGAGTACACGATATGCAAAATGAAATCAATATGTTGATTGAAACAATTAAAGCAGACTATGCTAAGTTTATGACACGAAATGGTACTCGCAAAGTTGAAGCGCATACCCAAAAAATGATTGATGAATTTAATGATCGTATCGAAGTTAAAGAAGGCATTAAATATATTAAAATTATCACTAAGAGTTCAGTTTGGGGTTTTATTGTTAAATCTGAAAATGATAAAAAGTTCTATAAGGGTGATATATTGAAAGCAGCCGGCTTTAACACTCCAACACGCAACGCAGCACGTGGAAACATACTCGCTGATCATTATACCGTAGGATGGACTGGTCCACAGTACCTCAAATAAGGAAGTAGTAACATGAAACGTATTCAACGTCCAGTACTTGATGTAATGGCAGCTTCTGTTGAAGTTCATAATCGACAAGGATTTATCCGTAGCGGCATGGGATATATCCAACCAGCAACAGATGAAAATGAGAACGGGGTAGTTATCAATGATAATAAAACTTCTATTATTAACCTATTAGAAGACAATCATTCGTTTACTTTGGAAAATTATGCCGCCGCTCAAAAGATAATTGATGATTTGAACGGCAAGCTAATGCTTAAAAAAATGACAGGGAATCTATCTAGTTTTGATAATAACATCATAAAGATATTTTCTGATATGGAAGACGCCAATAATTTTGGTGTTAGCATTATTGCTAGTCTCCCACACAGTATTGAAATTGATCGCAAGCGTGAGTCTGTCAATGATCGTATGTCACAGCTAAAGCATAGTAGTCAGTATATGGGTGAAATTAAAAAAAGGTATGACATTAACGTTGAAATCCTTGATTGTAAATTCATTCAAACCAGTGCAGTTTATATGATTACTGGTGTATATGCAGGTAAAGATATTATTAAGTTTTGGTGGCGAGATCAGCCTGATTTGAGCGATATGATCGAAGGTAAAAAAATTAAAATCCGCGGCACGGTTAATAAGCACGAGAATAGCAAATATTCCAATGCAAAGGAAACTATGATGAACCGTGTTAAAATTATGGGAGTTGTTGAGTGATTAATAATATCAAGACGTTTTTTAAAAGTAGTTATACTTCAGACCCAAGGGCATTTTATGCAGAGCTGATGGGCACTCTAACAGCGATTGTTGCAAGTGGGTGGCTGAGTTTTACTGCTGACAATCCCCCACTAATTTGGATCTATCCCTTTTATCTTGCCAGTAGCTTGTTTACTGCATACGCAGGTATTAGACGAAATGCTGCCTGGATTGCATTGCTGAGTGTATACTTTACATTTATCAATATCTATGGAATTCTTAACCTAACGGTGTTTTAATGTTCACTAATGAATTTTTTCCGGAAGCAAGTGTTACTACCGTTTTAGATGATAGTGGCAGTTTAGATGATGTGCATTTGGTTATTAGTGACAATAATGTTGTTCTGCGCCAGTGGAATGAAAACATGGATGACTATGACTATGTAGCAATGACGCATGAAATGTGGAAGAAGTTACTTTTGGCTCTTGATAAATCTGAAGGTGTCTTCAAATAAAATACTAACCTATTGAAAGCGAACGATTTTATTGTTCGCTTTTCGCTTGACTAGTATTGTGTCTTACTGTAGAGTGTATAGGTAAGTTAAAGAAATGTCTAGGAGGACAACATGGCTACTGCAATGCAACTTAAAAAAACTCGTGTTAAAAAAGCTACTAAAATTGTAGAAGTAGTAAATGACGCAGTTGACAACCCAAACGAAACAGATGAGCAAATTGTTGAGCGTATGCGTGAACGTTTTAGTATCTTAGATGATATGACACAGGCATCAATTGACGGCGTTGTGCGTGGCATGGTTGTAACAGGACCTCCAGGCGTAGGCAAGAGCTTTGGCGTTGAGGCTGTACTAGAAAAAAACAGCTTGTTTGATAAACTAGCAGGCAACAAACTTCGCTTTGATGTAATCAAAGGCGCCAGCTCTGCTATTGGTTTGTATAAGGTACTATTCCAAAACGCAGATCGTAATAACGTACTGGTGTTAGATGACTGTGATACTGTATTGTATGACGAAACAAGCCTTAACCTGCTCAAAGCGGCACTGGACAGCAGCAAGAAGCGTAACATTAGCTGGAACACTGACAGTGCATTGCTGCGCCGTGAAGGTATACCTGACACATTTGAGTTCAAAGGCAGTGTTATTTTTATTACTAACCTCAAGTTTGACAAGGTACGTGGTAAGATTAAAGATCACTTGGACGCTATCATGTCACGCTGTCACTATTTGGATCTTACAATGGATACCACTCGTGAAAAAGTTTTGCGTTGTAAACAAATTGTAAATGACGGCATGCTTAATGAGTATGATTTTACCAAGGAGGAGGAAGCCTCTCTTATGGACTTTATGATCGAGAACAAAGAAAAGATGCGTGAGATCAGCTTGCGTATGGTCACTAAACTTGCGGACTTAAAAAAGAGCATGGGCAGTAAGTGGATGCGAACTGCTGAAGTAACATGCATGCGAAGGTCATAATTTGGAATTTTTAATAAAAGCAATCATTGGCGGCATTATTGTCGCCAGTGTCGTCTCGGCGGCACAAAAAGGTAATCCCACAATTGGCGCTCTTATTTTGGGAATACCATTGGGTACTATTATTAGTCTAGTTTTTATGCAGTTTGGTGGTGGAATTGAATCCAATACATTTGCCCAATTGGCAAAAGAAACTGTCTATTTTGTTCTAGTTAGCCTGGTATTCTTTCCTATATTTTCTTATATGATTGTCAATTATACATTTTGGCCATCACTTGCAACATCAATAGCAGTAACAATGATATGTCTGTATTGTCTGTTACTCTATATAAAGAAGTAAATCTTGACACCTGTCCTTATATGTAGTATATTATTATTATGAAATGCAAAATTATCCTAAAAGACGAAGTTAACTGTAAGATTGAAGGACTTGATCTTGACACACGAAAGAAGTGTGAAAAAGAACTCAAGTTTTTCCTTCCGCATGCCTACCATCTCCCAGCATATAAGTTGGGCAGATGGGATGGCTGTGTTAATTATTTTACTGTTGGTGGGGTAACGTATGTTAACCTCCTAGAAAGAGTGTTACCGATTATCATGGCAGCTGGTTATCAGCCAGATATAGAAGACATGCGTGAACACCATAGCTTGCCATTAGCAGCTGTTGATGAGACTACATTCCAACACAAAGTATGGCCTGAAAAACATCCAGTAGCAGGACAACCAGTTACACTTCGTGATTATCAGATTGAGATTGTAAACAAGTTCTTGGAAACTCCGCATTGCTTGCAAGAGATTGCAACAGGTGCAGGTAAGACACTTATTACAGCCGCACTGAGTAATTGTGTAGAACAATATGGACGCAGTATTGTAATTGTTCCCAACAAGGATCTTGTTAAGCAGACAGAAGCTGATTATATCAACTTGGGTTTGGATGTGGGCGTATATTATGGTGATAAAAAAGACATTGGAAAAACTCACACAATTTGTACATGGCAAAGTTTAAATAGCATCAAGAAGCAATTCCGTGATGGCAAGACTGATTTTAGTCTACAGGACTTTATCGAAGATGTGGTTTGTGTTATTGTAGACGAAGTCCACCAAGCCAAGGCAGATGTTCTCAAGGAAATGCTTACTAAAGATATGGCACGGGTTCCGTTACGATGGGGATTAACAGGCACAATTCCAAAAGCAGATCATGAAAAGATCAGTCTACAGGCATGTTTGGGCGAAGTCGTTAATAAACTAGCTGCAAGTGAGTTACAGGATATGGGTGTGTTGAGTAATTGCCATGTCAATATTGTACAACTAAAGGAAATATCAGAGTATACGAATTATCAGGCAGAGCTGAGTTATTTGACTACTGATAAAACTCGTATGGAATATATTGCAGAGTTAATCAAACGTATCAGCGAAACAGGAAATACTCTGGTATTAGTAGATAGAATTAAAGCAGGTGAGCTATTAGTTGAAAATATAGAAGGCTCGTCATTTGTTAATGGAGCAATGAAAACCAATGACAGAAAAGACCAATATGATGACATTAATGAAGGAACTAATCACATTCTTGTGGCAACCTATGGTGTGGCTTCCGTGGGTATTAACATTCCTCGTATTTTTAATATGGTTCTATTGGAGCCTGGAAAATCCTTTGTAAGGGTTATCCAAAGTATTGGGCGTGGTGTTCGGAAAGCAAGTGACAAGGACCATGTGGAGATATGGGATATGGCTAGTACAGCAAAGTACAGCAAAAAACATTTAGCTGAAAGAAAGAAGTTTTATAAGGAAGCTAATTATCCTTTCAGCATAGAAAAGGTAGATTACAGATGAAAATTTTAACAGTTGAAAATAAGCCATATGAGTTAGACGAAATCCCTGACACAGTGGAAGATATACGATATAGTGTATTAGATTATAGTAACCCAAAGAATGTAGATTATTATTTTTACCCTTTGGTGTTTATGGAGAGCTTTTATTCACCAGCGGCAGTGCTCAGGATAGGAAAACACACAGTTAATATTCCATTAGACTGGAGTGTTGTTGTATGTGATCCAATGGTTGGCGAACCAGAAGTAATGAGCTTGATGAGTTTAAATGATCGCGGATTTCATGCGTTTGCATTTAACCCTCTTACTGGATTTATGCCATCATATCTTGACTTGAGTATATCTAACATATATACTGATGTTAAATGGTATGCACCCAAGCTCAAGTTTGGTCATATTTTGGTAGTACCACTAGAAGATAAAGAAAACCCAGTATGTGCATTGTTTATTAAAGAAGCAAACAAGATTCCAGAAGTATTAGATATCAGTGAATTATTTTAATGTCAAACATTAGTATTAAAAATGAAATGTTAGCAATTGACACCAAAGATCGAGGATGGTGGAACCGATTGACTGATGAAGAACGCAAAAAGGTAGGACCGTGGATCCTTATGCGATATACTAGTGCCTGCAAAAATAACAACAAGCAATTTGAAGAACACTATCTTGAGTGGACTAATGAGCTAGTAAACACTCACTTTAATTCACTGAGCCATCATCCTCAATTACAAATACAGCTCATGCAGGCAATCGGCTTGGGTATAAGTATGTACCATCCTTGGATTGCACCGGGAAAAAAAGGCACAAGTAATAAGTTACATCAAACATTCCAAAAGATTTATCGTCATCTGAATGATGATGAATTAGACATCATGATTAATATGCATGACAAGGATGAACTAACTGAACTCTTAGAACAACACGGCATTGATAAAAAAGAAATTAAGAAGCTACTTAAATGACCTTTAAATGTGGATTTTGTAAAAAAAGTTTTAAAAAGGAAAGCACGTTAGCAGTGCATGTCTGTGAAAAGAAACGCAGACATATGGTTCGCGATAACAAAGATGCTCAGCTTGGATTTAGAACATATCAATTATTTTACAAAGTTGGAACAAACAGTAAAAAAGAAAAAACATATGAAGATTTTGCTGACAGTCATTACTACACTGCATTTATTAAATTTGCAACATACTGTATAGATTTAAAAATTGATAATGTAGAAAACTATACTACATGGTTGATTAGAAATCAGACACGTTTGGATAAGTGGGCAAGTGACACGGTATTTAATAATTATATTAAAGATAGACTAAAGAATGAGAGTGTAAGTCGTGCAGTGGAAAGAACTGTACTATTTTTAAATGAGTGGGCGAGCGAAAACAATACAAATTATGATAATTATTTTACTATGATAAACACAAATATTGCAGTGGTTCATATATGTAGTGGAAAAATCAGTCCTTGGGTGTTGTATGCAAGCAAGGGTGCGCAAGAGTTGCTTAATAGAATGAATGATGAACAGATTAGAATTATAAGCGAATATGTTGATCCACATTTTTGGAGCATAAGGATCAAACGCAAAGTAGAAGATTTTGTTTGGGTAGAAAGTGTAATGAAAGAGGCACAGCTATGATCGTTAATACTGATATTGATATTGACATTGCTAATCGTGATAAGTTATTGCGTTTAATTAAAAATACACCTGCCAGTATTAAAAACGATGACAAATTTAAAAAACACAATACTGGCGTCTATTTCCATGAAGTCCCAAGTAATCCAATAACAGGACTATGCACACTAGACTATAAGCAAGCAGAAGAGATTGGTTACTTTAAAATTGATATCCTAAATGTAAATATTTACGATAAAATTGATAATCAAGAACATATGGATAGGGTATTGTCAAAGGATCCAGTGTGGGAATTATTAGAACATCAAGACATTGTTTCACAATTGTTTCACATACACAATCACTTTGAAATTGTCAAGAAGATGCAACCAAAGTCGTTACCGCAATTGGCAATGGTTTTGGCTATTATTCGTCCAGCAAAAAGACATCTAATTGGAAAAGATTGGAATACGATTGAAACTTCTGTTTGGCAACGTCCAACAGACAATCAATATTTCTTCAAAAAGGCACACGCATATGCATATGCACAAGCAATTATCTTACAAATGAACCTGTTAGCATACCCAGATTAACTTTTTTTAACTAGATTAATACTTCTGCGTTTGATACGTTTAGTGATACTGTCACTTAACTTTACTCCAGGGCCGGATACTATTTCCATTTGCTTAACATTAAAACTCTGTACGCAGTATTGAAAATACCATCTATTAAGTAATGCAATATTGATAGGTAATTTTCTATTTGTTTCCCACCACCATTCTTCTCCGAGTTCAAGAAACTTTTGCTTTTGATCTATCTCTATAATTTTGTCATAAACATACATACTGGCAATTTGGGTATCAATATTTTGAATTATACCCAAATATTCTTTGCCAGAATAGTTTATCACCGTTAAAAACGGATATTCATTTAATAATTCTTGGTACTTCGCTATCATTATACTTTTATTTATACAATCACGATTTCAACTGATTTGCATAAATACATGCAGAGGTATCACATATGAGTAATTATTCAACAAGCTACAGCATTAATCAATCAGGCGATTTGTACGCACTGGGAGACAGCGGTATTGCTACTGGGCAGTCACAGTATGGTGGCAGTAGAGGTACAACTATTAATGCGCCGGTAAATTATAGAAAAGCTAAGATTTTTCGTGGACTTGATTCTGAATTATTATTCTATGTAAAAAACCAAGACAGAAAGCCTATTATGTTATCTGGAATGGAACTAAATGCCACATTAGTTAATAGAGAAACTGGCGGTGCAATTATTAGGCGTAGACTTGATATTTTGGATCCAGTCGCTGGTTTTTGTCGTTTAGTATTACGAGCTAGCGACATTAATGGATTAGACAAACAAGTTTGTGACCTTGTGCTAACATATACAAATGACAGAGGATTAGTTCTTCCACTATATACTGATTTAAATATGCGTCCTAACTTGGCAGTTGAAATTAGTCATGATGCACAACAGATACCATTAAAAACACAAATAAACGAAACTTGGTTACCAGATCAAGATTATACATATGGTAGTGTTATGTATGGTCCCACCTATTACGGCAAATCAAATGGACTTGTCACACTGGCAGTTTATGTTTCTGGATATAGCGGTAAATTTTTCTTACAGGGTACAACTGCTATAGAACCACAAGATGGTGACTGGTTTGACATTGAACTAGGTATCCAAAACTTCTATCACATGTTTAATGATGAAACAGGAATAGAAGCATTCAACTTCCAATCCAACATTATGTTCTTCAGAGGAAAATGGGAACTGACCGGCAACGGAACAGTTGACAAATTGCAAATTAGACTGTAATATAAGTGTATGGCTTTAATTACAGACTACATTAGAACTCTGATTCCTGGCAACTGGCGACCTAATCCAAGCGGTTGGACATCAGGCAACTGCCCTGTATGTATTATTAATGGTGAAAGCCGCCCTGATACCAAAGGCAGGGGTGGATTTAGATTTGAAGATGAAAAATTCCAATACAATTGCTTTAACTGTGGATATGCCACAGGTTGGAGCCCTGGCAAGCGACTAAGCCATCGTCTTAAAAAACTCATGATGCAACTTGGCGCAGACGAAAGCGATGTGCAACGTTTACAGCTTGAGCTAATGCAAGAAGATGAAATGGCAGCAGTTCTGATGAAACAGCGGCGCCGAGACGAACCAGTTGTTATTGATTGGCCAGACATGGAACTTCCTCCTGAAACACAGACATTTAGTGAACAGACTCACCCTGATGCCAACTTTATAGAGGCGGCTCAGTATTTGCACAGTCGGGGATATGATGCTTCTGACAGTAGGTTTATGTATAGTACTAGCAAACAACCTGCCAGAATGAATAAACGTATTATAATCCCATTTTATTATCAAAATAGGATAGTGGGATATACTGGCCGTTGGATCGGTAATCCACCAGAAGGGATGCCCAAGTATTATAATAAACAGCCTCCCAAAAACTTCGTTTATGGATTAGACCGGCAGACATCAGACAAACAAATTGTTATTGTTACTGAAGGAATATTAGATGCCATTGTAACAGACGGCATTGCCATCGGCTCAAATAATATTAATGATGATCAGGCAAACGTTATTGACAAATTGAATAAGAATGTTATACTGATACCGGATGCAGATAAGCCTGGCCTAAAAGCTATTACTACAGCTTTAGAACGTGGTTGGAGTGTAAGTTTTCCCGAATGGGATGGATGCAAAGACGCAGGTGATGCGCAGATAAAATATGGTAGATTGTTTACAGTGCGCAGTATAATTGATAGTGCTATCAGCAATCCAACTAAAATACAAGTAATGGCAAAAAGGTACTGCAAATGAGCGAACAAAAAGAATATACACTAGAGCTACAGAAATTATTTGTTGAATTTTTAGCACAGGATCAAGAATTGTTTGTTCGTGTTAATAATATTCTCAGTAGTGACTTCTTTGATCGTAGTTTGCGCAAGGGTGTTGAGTTTATTCGCATGCATGCAAATGACTATGGTGCATTACCAACAATTCAACAAATTACAGCATCTAGCGGATTGGAGTTAGCAGGGCTTGGTGACAAAATTGATAGCCGGCATAAGGATTGGTTTATTGATGAGTTTGAACAGTTTTGTAAACACAAGGCATTGGAAGGTGCAATCCTAAAGTCAACAGACTTGCTGGAAAAGGGCGAGTTTGGCGCAGTTGAAAAGATGATTAAAGAAGCAGTTCAAATTGGACTTGCAAAACACTTAGGTACAAACTACTGGGAAAGCCCAGCAGAACGGATCGAGCGAGTGAGAAATGCACGTGGCGGCACAAGTACTGGTTGGAAAGATATTGATCACAAATTGTATGGTGGATTTAACCGCGGAGAGTTGAATATCTTTGCAGCGGCGTCTGGCGGCGGCAAAAGTTTGTTCTTGCAGAACTTGGCACTTAACTGGGCGATTGCAGGACATAATGTTGTCTACATCTCATTGGAACTTAGCGAAGAACTATGCAGTATGCGACTAGACAGTATGCTAACTGGCATGAATACAAAGGATGTATTCAAGAACGTTGATGATGTGAGTCTTAAAGTTGGTATGCAAGGCAAGAAGTCTGGTGCATTGCAGATTGTACAACTTAAAAACGGCATTACATGTAACGACTTGACTAGCTTTATGAAAGAATATGAGATTAAAACTGGTACTAAAGTAGATGCGATTTGTGTAGACTATTTGGACTTGATGATGCCAGCAGGTGTTAAAGTTAATGTAAGCGACATGTTTGTTAAAGACAAATATGTAAGTGAAGAACTACGTAACTTTGCAGTAGAAAATGACTTGTTGTTTGCAACTGCATCACAGTTGAATCGTAGCGCAGTTGAAGAGGTAGAGTTTGATCACAGTCATATTAGCGGAGGTTTGAGTAAGATCCAGACAGCAGATAATGTTATTGGTATCTTTACATCAAACGCAATGCGTGAACGTGGTCGTTATCAGATCCAGTTCATGAAAACACGTAGCAGTAGTGGCGTTGGCCAGAAAGTTGACTTGTCGTTTGATATTGCAGGTTTGCGTATTACTGATTTAGATGAAGATGATGATCATACTCCAGTGCATCAACCAAGTACAATCTATGATAAAATTAAAAACAAAACTAACATGACATCACACACCAACAATTCAAATCAAAGTGAAGCAACAGAAGCGGCAGTGGTTAACAGTGACAGGCTACGCAGTATTCTAAAAAAACAAGACTAAACCTATTTTTTGCTAAATACACATAGCGGAAGGATAATACTGTGGAAAAAAGAACAAAAAGCCTATTACAAGAAATTAACAGCATTTCTCCAAAGCGTGACAAAACGCAACTGATAGAAAGCCGTGGCACCAATGCACTTGGTGCCATTATTAATCTATTGGAAATGATTGATTCTAATTATGATGCTGAAACAGCAGCAGATTTTCAGAAAAGAGTTCTACTCAGTATTAAAAGTCGTGACAATACACGATTCCTTCGTGGTATTAAAAAACTAAGAGGCGACTCATGAAAATAAGCGATATCTTAGGTGGATCAAAGAAGCGTAAGCATCGCAGCTCTAGAAAACACCGTATTACACAAAATAGTTTGTATACTGTAGATGCCTCCAAGCTACGTGAAAGTGTAGGCAGAGAGTATCAACACCTAGAAGATCTTGTATTCGTCAAAGGTAGTCGCGGCGCAATGGAAGCTGCAGACATACTTGACAATATGGGAAAAGATAGTAGTGACGTGGCTATTAAATGGGATGGCAACCCAACAGTTTATTATGGGCGTGAGCCAGACGGTACGTTTGTACTTGTGGGCAAAAATGGTTGGGGAAGAAATAAATCTACATCTAGCGAAGACTTGAAAAACTTTATCATGAGTACTGGCAAAGGTGAAGACTGGAGAGCTGAGTTTGCTGATGGTATGGCAAACATGTTTGAAATTATTAAAAAAGATTTTCCAGAAAACTTCCGTGGCTATGTATATGGAGACCTGCTATATCATCCAGGAAAACCTTTCCAAACTGGAAATGCAATAACATTTACTCCCAATAAAGTAACATACACTGTTGATCCAAATAGTGAGATTGGCAAGCGTATCGGCCAAAGTAAAGTTGGCGTTACCCTGCATACAGTATACCCAGAGTTTGGAAGTAAAACCAGCGAACCAATTAAAGATGTTTCCGCTTTTGACAGCAGTGATGTGTTTACTATTGGACAGACTTATGTAACACATCAGCCCACAGTTGATGTGTCTGGAACAGATAATATTCGATCAATAGCCAAAAAATACGGTAATGATATTGACGCATTCCTTGCACCAGTTAAAGGACTTAGTGATTTGCGAAATATCATATACACGTTTGTCAACCAATTAGTAAAAACAAAAAATCTTGATGCTATCAGCACCAAGGGATTTTTTAATTGGCTACAAAACTCAAAAGTAAGTACAAATAAACAAGCTAAAATTACTGCAATGAATAACGAAAATCCAAATGCACTGGCATCTATATTCCAGTTAGTAAATGCTGTCATGTCAGCGAAAAATAATGTTATTGATCAATTAGATTCAGCGCCAGCAGATATCACAGCATCCACAGGCGAAGAGCGTGGTGGGGAAGGATATGTAGCACAGAATAGTAAAACGAAACTTGTACCTCGACATAGATGGACACCAAACTGATGTTTAGTAAAGAATGTAAATTACACATGAAAGAAGCTGGTATGACCAGATGGCAACACTTTAAATTTGCGTTTGGCATCATGATGGAATTAAAGAAAGCTGAACTTGCTATCCTAGTACATATGTTTGTTCCGAGATGTTGCCAGACATATGCAAGTGATAAAATTAAAGAATTAGCAGCGAGGTTAGACAAGCAATGAGTGATAAAAAATATACAGCAAAGCAATGGGCTGCAATTGAAGGCGGCCATACAATGGATGAAACCTCAAAAGAACTATCATTTATGCAAACGTTGGGAGAAGCAAAAATGTTTCGAAGCCGTGAACAGATTGGTCGTGAAGGTGCCCGTGGACTATCTGATCATTTGTTTGTCAGTTTACTAAGTCTATATGCAATGAGTAATGATTATAATTATGCACCACAGGCTCAAAAATATGCACAGCAAACAACAATGCGTGGAGGGTTTAATAGCCCAGCCCCTGGCGGAACTGACGTGTATCAAACACTATACAGTCTAAAGCACCCAGAGCTGTTGTCAGGAAATGAAAAAGACACTGCCTTAATGAAAAAATTAAAAGTAAATGACAAGCACGTTAAACGTTTCCTAGATCAAATGCGTAGCGGAAATATCAATCGAGGACAAGCACAGGCATTCTTCTTTAAGCTGGAACGTGACTTGGCTATACAGGATCCAAAACTAAGAGCAGCAAGACGACTAACACAAGATTGGGAAACATTAACTACTCAGCAACAGCAACTAGTAGGTTCACAGCTAATGAAATACTATAGAACTAATGCTAGACGCAGTGACTTGTTTCCTATGTTTAATGGGTTTGCGAAAGATAATAGTTTAGATATCAGCAAAGAGAAAAAGTCCTCAATCAAACGTGCAGTACTTGGCGGCGCCGCTGCATTTGCAGCTGGCTATGCAGCCGGCAAATCAACAGAACTTTAATATGGAATATCATTTTACAGCGTATACGCTGGTGGATATCACTGACACTAAGTATAATGATCCACGTGGAAACACCCTGGAGTTTTTACAAGCACAGAATTTAAGTATGCTAATACAAGTTCTTAGTTTGAGATCACAGTTAATGACTCTTAAGACTACATTTGCAGAGCAGTGCAATATGGATGACTATAAATTCGGCAATCAATACACTGGATTGCAACGTGTATGGAAATTTACTTTTAGCAGTGAACACCAAACTACATGGTCGCGTGATGATAATTTATTTTACCATGCAATTACTGACACTAATACTGTTCCAGTCTATACTCAACTAAAAGAAACTGCTAATATTGATAAATTTTTTAATAGTACTTGCACTGATAAATTAAATATATACTTCAAAGAAGTGCTAATCGCATAAATACATATAGTATACAAGACGTATAGTGACGATAAGCAGGCTCCTTAAGAGGCGGCGAATGATAAACTTTGGAGACAGAGAATGGCAATAACGCAGTCAAGACTTGAGCGTGAAAATCTCGAGGCACATGTTGATTTATGTGCAGAGAGGTACCGCGTGTTAGAAGAAAAATTAATTAGACTGGAATCCAAAGTTGACAGTCTAGCAGATACTATTGCATTGATGGTTGAAAAGCAACAAACAGACAAAGCAAGTAATAATAAATTAGTAATAGGTGCAGCAGCAACAGTGATTGCTGGTTTGTTATCAACGGTAGTATTGTTATTGTTGAATTTACAAACTGTAACACCAATGATGGGCGGATAAATGTTTTTAAACGAATCATACCAAACAATTGTTAGCGAAGCAAAGGTAGTCTTTGCTCGCCGAGGCAAGAGTTTAACTAAGAAATTTCGTTGTACAGTTGGCAAGCGCAAGGGCAGAGTAGTGAGTAACCCACAGCAATGTGCGGCTCCTATCGACCTAAAAAAGAGATTCGTATTAAAAAGAACAAAGGCAAGTATGGGTGCGAGAATGGCAAAGAAAGCCAAAAGAACAAAACGTACTAATCCAGCAAGTAAGATTGCAGCAAAACTAAACAGGGCAAGAAGATGAAAATTTTAAACAACAGTATTGTAGATACCGTAATTGAATATGCAAATGTAAAATTTGGTGTGGAACTAGAAAAAGATACAGTGTCAGCACAGCTGAAAGAACGTAGTTTTGGTGAATTGATGCAATTAACCAGTGCAATCAAAGATGAAGACAATGACCAGTTTAGTGATTTAATTGATTTAAGTATTGATGAAGCGCAATTGGACGAATTAAATCTCCTAGCACCAGAACGTTTATACATAAGAATGCCAGACAAAACATATAAAAAAGTTGATTATAGAAATACTACTTCATTACATGGTCCTACTAGTGATGGCGCCACTAGTGTTAAAATTGACGATGTGGATGACGAAGTAATTAAAAAATTAGATTTAGATTCTAGATTAGACTACAATAACGAACGTAATGGTGTAAAATACAAAAAGTCAGATACACTTGCTATTGGACATGATCATCAAGGCGGACTTCCAATAAGCGATCCGGATATTATGGTTTATGATTACGACAGTCCAGAATTCAAAAGCAATGTATCAAATAAAATTGCAGGCAAAATAGTAAAAGATATTGATGAGGCATACGGCACATCAACAACATCACAGCCTAGTAGTGCTACAATACGTTCACAAGGAACACTTGCAGCAACTGACAATCGCCGCGCAACGAATGCAGAATTAAAAGCAAGCCGCCAAACATCTACACAGCGCACAGTGGCAGGAAGTAATAAAACTTCCACTGGTTCACGAAGTGTTGCTGATCCAAGCGATAACCAGCGTAATCAAAACTCAGCGCAAGCCAATTCAAACTCACAAGAAATTGATAGACTTAAAGATCTTGTTATGAAAGTGGCAAGGGGAAAGTAAATGAGAGTTTTTGAATCACCAGGTGGTATCCAAGTATTATTGTCAAATGCAGAGTATAAAACTCTTGACACTCTAGATGAAACATGTAAGAATGATATGTCACCACGCCAGGCACACATAGCGCAACAACTTGTAACTAAAGGAGTTGCGGTTAAACGTGTCAAAGAAGGCAAGGTTTATTTTAGTAAAGCAAAAGGGAGTCTTTAAAATGCCTACACCAGAAGTAAAGGGAATGATGGATATTCTAGCAAAACTAGAAAACGCCGCTGAAAATGTTGGTAAAGAAGTTGAAATGTCTGACGGAAACGTAGTTCGTTCATCTGGACGTCCTGAAGTAGACGAAATGTATAATATCCTAAACAAGCTAAATGAAGCCACAAATAGTGCTGCAACAAATGTTGTCAAGCAGTCACCTTCACCATCATCTGAAAATGACAATGTTGGTATTGGCGGATATCACATTGTATTAAATAAAAAGATTGTTGAAGGTTACAAAAAAACATACTATACTGTTACACAGGACCAAAAAGTAATTTATGAAGATCTTGCTTTATTTGAAAGCGCAATGGCTATTGTTAAAAAACTAATGTTTAACAAAAATGGCATTGAAAAAATTGTAGAATATGATAATCGTTATGATAGTGTATTGCTTGAAGCAGCGAGCTACAAAAAAAGACTAAAGATTGTTACTGAGGATGTAAAGTATGACATTTTTGTTGCAAAACACACATCAGCAGTGGATAAGATGAAGAATATAAAGCGTCACATCAAAAATTTGATGTAATTTTAAAGATATGTATAAATACATTATATACAATTATAGCGAGGTTTAACTATGAATTTATTCGATTTACAAGAGAACAAGTTTGCAAAACTACGCCGTACTCTATCAGAAGTATTTGAAAGTGATTTCAACTTTGATATGGACGGCAAAAAACTAGTTCAAATTCAGGAAGCAACAGCAGGACGCATTGCTACACTGAGAGAAAACGGAGTGGACGTAAGCCACCGAGATTACCAAAAGCTACTGCTAATTGCAGAAGGCTTAAAACTTGTTGTTGCTGAAGCACATGGCACAGTAACAGAATCAGCAGATCTTGATCAAGCTGAAGTACTATTGGCTGCAAAACAAATGGGCGATGACCTACAGAAAATGGCAGAAACATTAGCAAGCATGCAAGTTGAAGAACTAATGAGCATTCACAATGCAATGAAAGAGCAAGTTGGCATAGCAGAAGCAGACGCATTTAATGCATCAGCAGAGCAGTCAATCAGTGCAGCACTAGAAGCAGTAAAAGCTGCTAATGAAGGTGTTAACAATGCGCTATTAGTAGCTCAAGGACAAGCACCAGCACAGGACATGGAAATGGATGGCATGGACATGGAACCAGAAATGGGCGGCGATGACATGGATATGGAACCAGAAATGGGCGACGAATTTGCCGGTGATGATTCTGCAGACATGGATACAGACATTGATGGTCGTGAAATGAAAGAGGATGCATATCTTTCAGCTCTTAAAATGGTTAAAGAACAACAGTCAGAAGGAAAAGTTTCTCCTGAAGTTCTAAAGCAAGCATTTTCTCTACTGAAGAAGTAATATTATGAGAATCACTGATATCATTCGTGAAGTACAAGAAGTTGATCAAACAATAATTGATCACTTAACTGCTCTTGATGCAGAAGGACTGAATAGTATCGGTATAGACAGCTTAACTAGTTCACTACAAAAAAATGGAGTTGCAGTAGACAGAGATATGGTTTTTGATGTAGTACAAAACCTCGCAATAGTAGACAATATTAAAGACGATATTGTCTACTTCAACTCTAATAGTGAAGAAAGTGGTTACGATAATCAAGTAGATCCAGAAAAGCAAGACAAGACCATTGATAGAATGGCTCGCAAGCAAACGAAAAAAGAGTTAAACAAATGACAGTAGGATTAAACGCAGCACAGGCTAGAGCAAAAAGCCAACAAGACATGATCATATATAACGAAGTTAATGCAATTATGCTCGCAGTACTAGCTTCTAGTGCAAACGGCGTTTATGAAGCAAATGTAAGTGATGGTACTACCATGACAGAGTCGACACCCATTGCTACTAGAATTGGTACTGTGAATGATCCCATAATTGTTCCTGGAGACACTCTTATTATCAATAACCAGACTATTGTTTTGGGAGCAACTGGCACTAATCTCAATGCTATTATTGCTGACATTAACGACGCCAATGTACCGGGAGTAAGTGCATCGAAAGATAATGACTATCTTGTATTGGAAATAACAGTTTTACCAAGTCAGGTTTGGCAATATGAAATTAACAGTGGTGCTACTGCTACTGCAAAAGTAGGACTAACAGTTGGCGTGTACACAGTATCTGACCCAACAAGTGTTTCATATTATAATGCATGGCAAGGCGTTAACACTGATAGAGCGATCTCTGAACAAATTTCAAGTGTTGAAAAATACTTTAATAACTTGGGATATCGTATTCAAAAGCTAGCACATCCACAAACAGGTAAAACATTTATCTGGAATCTATATTGGTAGATTAAATGACTAAGGTTGGATTCTTGGGATGCAGCTATAGTGCTTATGACCAAAAAAGCGTACAGGAGAATAGTTGGACATACCAATTAGCTCAAAAATTTCCCCAGCATCAATATTACAATTATGCCCTTGGCGGCAGGGGAATTGATTATCTCCAGTGGTGTTTGTTGGACGCCAAAGAACAAAACATTGATATCATTTTTGTAAATACCACCTATCCCAGTCGAGTTGGATACTTGGTGGATGGCGGTTCGTCATTAGATAACTTTACATTCGTAGATACTAAAATAACTGAAAATTTTAAATTAAGACAGTTGGAGTCACCTCATGTGTGGGCTAATCATGGAGTATTGGGGCATAATAAATATAGTGGTCGTTTGTTTCAAGATGCGATAAATTTACAATCTATAAGTGAAAATAGAAACACATATATTAAGAAGTTCTATAAAAATATTACAAAGTTGTATAATTTTAAACATATCGTAATGCTAAACTTTGTGTCTGAACATAAGTTTATGGACGAGAATTGTGTTTGGTATCAGATATACAAGCAGTTTAATGCATATAACATGGAAACGCTATACAACGCTGGAATAATATTAGGTCTTGACGATGACCACTGGACGTTCAAGGGAAATCAATGGGTTTTAGATAATTTTGTTTTAACCAAAGAAGTTATTGACATTCTAAATCATTCATAGTAATATAGCAGTATGATTAAAATAAATTCTCCATACCCGTATAAAGAACTGAAGCGTAAGCAAATCGGTGGTAAGCGTCTATATGAAAACCCATGGGGCAACCCTGTTCCAAGTGTTACTACGATTCTAGATAAAACTAAACCATATGAAAAGCGTATGGCTTTGGCTAATTGGAAGAAGCGTGTGGGTGAAGAAGAAGCACAGAAAATTGTTACTGAAGCTGCTGGCAACGGAACAATGATGCATGATCAACTTGAGGCTTGGAATAAAGGTGTTGAGTACACTGGCAAGTCTACCCCACTGTCACGCATGATGGCACAAGTTATTATTGATAATATTGAACCTGATTTGCAAGAAGTTTGGGGCGCAGAAGTTAGACTATGTGCTCCTAACCTATATGCTGGTACAACAGATTTAGTTGGTGTGTACAAAGGCAAGCCAACTATCATGGATTACAAGCAAACTAATAAGCCTAAAAAGCGTGAATGGATTGACGACTACTTCCTTCAGGGCGCCGCATATGCTATTGCACATAATGAACTCTACGATACTGACATTAATAGTATTGCTATCTTTATGTGTAGTAAACAATGTAATTGGCAGTTGTTTGAAGTTACTGGTGATGAGTTTGATTATTGGGCAACAAAATGGGCTGAAAGAGTAGCTGAGTTTTATAACCTATAGGATAAATATACATATGGAGATTTTAAAAAATGGCAAACATTCTATCTAAACACACACAGCGCCAAGGCGACTTATCTGATCTACCAGTAGGTCCTGACAATGGACTATTGGCTGGCGAATTTGGTTATGCAACTGACGAGTATAGACTTTTCATTGGTAACGAACAATATTCGCAGGATAGTAACGGAACTGTAAACTATCGTATGCCGGTGGATTTAGATAGTATGTACGCCGGATCATGGGAAGTGTATTTTGAAAGTGACGGTGTTGCACCGATAAAAGCATCTAATTACACATATCGAGATTTTGTTCTAACTTTTAATGATGCTCCTACAAGTGAACGTGTTGTTCTTTATTTTAATACTGAAATTATGACTGCACAGGCTCCAGAAGGCATCAGTGATCCAGTAAGAGCAGTTGGAATAGCAGGCCCAGCAACAGAACAAGCATTTCCATATATTACTATTGATTCTAACCGCTTTGACGATATTCTTATTAGATATACATTGAATGATGTTCTGACATCAAATAAACGTCAAGGTACGTTGCGTATTTCAATTGATAGAGTTGGCGAAACGTTTTCAATTGAAGACACTTATAATTCTAATTGCACCGGCACTGCCCTTGATCACGTTTTTGATGGTACACTAAATGGCACAACATTTATTTTAAATTATACTACTACTGATACAGATGAATCTTTGTTCTCTTGGATTGAAGATAACTTTAAGTCTGACGGATCAGCCACAGCCAATAACAACCCTCTAGTATCAGGCTTTGTTGTACCATCAGGTGATGCACCAGTTGTAACACCGACTACGATATCGTCATCGTCTAATCTAAGTGATCTTGCAGACGTATCTGTAACTGTTCCTTCTACTGGACAAGCATTAGTATGGGATGGCGCCGCATGGTCGCCAGACACAGTAGGCGGCGGCGCTGCATATGATCAAAGTTTGAATACTACTGATGATGTAGAGTTTAACAGTTTAACAGTTTCAGATTTAACTATTACTGGAGCAGGAACAACTGTAATTGAATCTGGTAGTAATATTGTTCTTGATGCTCCTAATAGAGTAAGCACAAATGCACCTTTTAGAATGGTAAATTTAACTACTATTGAGCGAGATGCAATTATTGCTATAAATGGAGATACGATTTATAATACTGATACAAACAAATTCCAAGGCTATGCAAATGGTGCTTGGGTAGATTTGCATTAGAGGTAAATCATGGAACTTATTGAATATGTAGTTGTATTAAATCAAGATATTAATTATGCAGAATTTTGGGAAGAAATCGAAAACCAAAGTGAAACTGACGGCTTCGTGCCGAGTAGACGTGTAGATATTGCTAACAGTAGGAATGGCATGCGTAGATTGTGTCATTATGTTTTAACTGCAGATGAGGCAGAATTACTAGAGCAAGATGAAAGAGTTATGTCGGTTGAAATAGATGTAGACCAAGATGATAGTATCATTGTTGGAAATCATTCAACCCAAACATTAGGCTCGACGGAAACAACTAATTGGGGACTGTTACGTTGTAATTTTAGAGACAGGACAGAAACTATTGATGAAGATTTTTCTTATTCATTAGATGGCACTGGCGTAGATGTAGTAGTGGTAGATACTGGTATTGTAGCAGATCATCCAGAATGGGAAGATGCTAACGGAGTATCGAGGTTACAGAAGATCGATTGGTTTTTAGAAAGTGGTGTTTCTGGAACAATGGATATCGACGATTTTTATTTAGATACTGATGGCCATGGAACTCACTGTACCGGTATTGCAGCAGGAAAAACGTTTGGATGGGCTAAAAATGCTCACATATACTGTATAGCAATGTCTGGTCTTCGCGGCGGTAATCCAAATGGATTAGGCACGAGTGAATTATTTGATTGCATCCTGGGCTGGCATAATAATAAGCCAGTAGACCCAGCAACTGGCTTTAAACGCCCTACTATTGTAAACTGTAGTTGGGGTACATGGAATTTTAATGATTGGCCTGTAACTTCAATTACTTGGAGGGGACAAGCATATAATCCAGCAAATTGGGGTACCAACCAAAATGATTTAAGAAAATTCACAGGAATGCAGACTAACTATTTTGGTGGACGAAAAGTACCGGCGGTCATCAACTCACTAAATGCAGCACTTCAAGAGTGTATTGATGCTGGAGTACACTTTTCTTTTGCAGCTGGCAATGATTTTATTACGGTAAGTGCGCCAGATGGTCCAGATTATAATAACAGTTTTGATTATTACGTTGATCCAGCTAGAAGAACTTATACCAACCTATTCTCTAGAAAATCAGCACCATACAGTGTTGATATGTTCAATGTAGGAAATTTAAATTTACCTCTGGATACTGAGAGCGGTTTGGAAACTCCTTCTGGTGACAGTAACTCGGGAACAGCAACTAATATATATGCCCCTGGTGATCAAATCATGAGCGCACACGTTAACGGCGACCCGTATTCAGGTAACAGTGAATATAACCAGAGATTTTTATCGGGAACATCAATGGCATCTCCCCAAATTGTAGGTATGGGAGCATTGGTATTACAAGCTAATCCACACGCAACTCCACGACAACTAATAGCTCATATGCAGCACAATGCTACTTCAGGAAAGATTAATCCTGATACAACTCCTCATGCTGATTGGACAATTACAACTGGTGAATATTCTGAAACACGCCATTTGCGTGGAAGTGAAGATTTGATAGCATATAACATTTTTAACAAACCAAACAAAACCAGCATAAGGGGCGAGTAGATAATGATTGCAAATGTATGGTTAGAAAGTCCCCGAGAAAGATTAAAAATTTGGCGTAATTTCAGAAATGAATTGCTAAATATTGATGATGAAGAAGAGGTCCTACAAGCAGTAGTTGACTGGTGGAAATCAGCGCCGATTAATTCGAGAGTAATTGATCCTTATGACAATACTGATTGGCCGAATCCATGGGATTTACTACACACTGGAGATTACGATGAGAACGTAATTACTCTTGGTATGGCTTATACTTTGGAATTAATCGACTGGTCATGTGAAATAAAACTGATACAGGACAAAAATAAAAGTGAAGTAAAATTAATTATTTTAGTTGACGACGAGTACATTTTAAACTATACTTATGGTATAATTAATAAACTTGCGGACATATCACATTGTGATATACTAAAGAGTTGGGACACTGAGCAGTTAACCTAGCTTTATATAAATTTTTTTATTGTTAAATAACTGACACTGTAAACCAACGAGAAGGTAAAAATATGAATAACAGCCAAATTTCTGTCTTGAAAAGAGATGGATCATCAGAAAATTTAGACTTGGAAAAAATGCACAAAGTTGTATTTTTTGCTTGTGAAGGTGTGACTGGTGTAAGTGCCAGTGAAGTTGAGTTGCGAAGTCACTTGCAATTTTATAACAGCATCAAAACTTCAGACGTACAAGAGACATTAATCAAAGCAGCCGCCGATCTTATCTCAGAAGAGACACCTAATTACCAGTGGGTAGCAGGACGCTTAATTAACTATCATATTCGAAAGCAAGTGTATAGTACATATACTCCGTTCCATCTTGCAGATATTGCTCGCAAGAATGTTGAGCTAGGATACTATGATGAGAGTTTTTTTTCTGTTTATAGTGATAATGAAATTGAGCAATTAAACAGTTATATCAAACATGATCGAGACGAGAATATTGCATACGTTGGTATGGAACAATTCCGCAGTAAGTATTTGGTACAGAATCGTGTTACTGGTGAGATTTTTGAAACTCCGCAGATTGCATACATGATGATTGCAGCCACACTTTTTGCTAACTATCCCCAAGAAACAAGAATGAAATGGGTAAAGGATTTTTATGATGCTATTAGTAATTTTGATATCAGTCTGCCTACTCCTATTATGGCGGGATTACGAACGCCACAGAGGCAGTTCAGTAGTTGCGTTCTTATCGAGACTGGTGATAGCCTTGACAGTATCAGTGCTACTAGTTCAGCTATTGTTAAGTACGTAAGTCAAAAAGCTGGCATTGGCGTTGGTGCTGGTAGCATTCGTGCTATCGGTTCGCCAATACGCAAAGGTGATGCAAGCCACACAGGTGTTATTCCTTTCTATAAGCACTTTCAAAGTGCAGTTAAGTCATGTAGCCAAGGCGGTGTTCGCGGCGGCGCTGCAACTCTTTATTATCCTATCTGGCACTATGAAGTAGAAGACCTACTAGTGCTTAAAAACAATAAAGGCACAGAAGACAATCGTGTTCGTCACCTAGATTACGGCGTACAGTTTAACAAGCTAATGTATGAGCGTCTACTAACTGGCGGCAATATCACACTGTTCTCTCCTAGCGATGTGCCAGGGTTGTATGATGCATTCTTTGCAGATCAGGACGAGTTTAAGCGCCTATATGAAGCAGCTGAACGTAGGAAAGATATTCGCAAGCAAGTTGTTCCAGCAGGTGACCTGTTTGGGTCATTTATGGAAGAACGTAAAAATACTGGCCGTATCTATTTGATGAACGTAGATCACGCCAATACCCATGGTAGTTTTGACGAGTCAATGGCTCCTGTTAAGCAAAGTAACCTGTGCTGTGAAATCAACTTGCCAACAAAGCCTCTCAATGCATTTAACGATGAAGAGGGAGAAATTTCACTATGTACGCTCAGTGCTATCAATTGGGGCAATATTAAAACTCCAGCAGACTTTGAACGTGTTTGTGCATTAGCAGTACGTGGACTGGATGAACTATTAGACTATCAAAATTATCCTGTGTTAGCAGCACAGTTATCAACAATGAAGCGCCGCCCTTTGGGTGTGGGTATTATTAACTTTGCTTTCTGGCTAGCTAAAAACAATTTAACCTATCAGCATATTGATGCCGAGGGACTAGCCTTAGTAGACGAATGGACAGAAGCATGGAGTTATTACTTAATTAAAGCCAGTGCAGACCTTGCAATCGAAAAAGGCAATATTGAAGGTGTATGCGAAACAAAATACGGACAAGGCATTACACCAAACCAAACTTATAAACAAGAAGTAGACGAACTAGTACCACACGTTGAGCGTATGGATTGGGACAGTCTACGTCAACAACTTAAAGAAACTGGAATTAGAAACTCGACACTAATGGCACTTATGCCAGCAGAGACAAGCGCACAGATTTCAAACAGCACAAACGGTATTGAACCACCACGTGCGTTTGTGTCAGTCAAGCAATCAAAGCACGGTGTACTAAAGCAAGTGGTTCCAGGATATCCTAGACTGAAAAACAAGTATGATTTATTATGGAGTCAACATAGTCCAGAAGGCTATTTGAAGATTATGGCAATATTACAAAAGTATATCGATCAGGGCATCAGTGTTAATACAAGTTACAACCCGGAATTTTATGAAGATGAAAAGATTCCAATGAGTACAATGCTACAGCATCTTATAATGTTCTACAAATACGGCGGAAAACAATTGTATTACTTTAACACATATGATGGTCAAGGCGAAATTGACTTCAAAGACGACCCCCCATTGGCTATCTCAGACATCGATGATGATGACTGCGATAGTTGCGTAATTTAGGAAATAATAATGTCAGTACTAAACACAGAGAACAAAAAACACCATACGCAAGCAAATGCGTTTTTGGATGAAGGCCTAGGCTTTCAAAGATACGATATATTAAAATATAAACAATTTGATAAACTAACAGAAAAGCAATTGGGTTTTTTCTGGCAACCACAAGAAGTAGATGTAAGTAAAGACAGTAGTGATTTTAAGAAACTTACTGAGCATGAACAGCATATCTTTACAAGTAACTTAAAGCGTCAGATCTTGTTGGATAGTGTACAAGGACGTAGCCCTAACTTGGCATTGTTGCCAATTACTACGCTTCCAGAACTGGAAACATGGATTGAAACTTGGGCGTTTAGCGAAACAATTCACTCACGTAGTTACACTCATATTATTCGTAATATCTACTCAAATCCAAGCATAGTATTTGACAGCCTTTTGGATAACAAAGAGATTGTGGAATGTGCTGATGACATTTCAAAGTATTATGATGATCTTATCGAATATCAACAGTGGTATCAATTGTTGGGCGAAGGCACACACACTGTTAATGGTAAAAAGATTACTGTTGACAAGCGTGAACTTAAAAAGAAAATCTGGATGTGTTTAAACAGTGTAAACGTATTAGAAGGTATTCGCTTCTATGTAAGTTTTGCTTGCTCTTGGGCATTTGCAGAACTCAAGAAGATGGAAGGTAATGCTAAAATTATTAAATTTATTGCACGTGACGAAAACATACACCTTGCATCAACACAATATCTTCTTACCAAAGTTCTTGTTAAAGAAGATCCTGAATTTGCGGAAATTGCAAAAGAGTGCGAATCAGACATTATTCAAATGTTTGTAGATGCAGTAGAACAGGAAAAGCAATGGGCACAATACCTATTCAAGGACGGGTCAATGATTGGCCTGAACGCTGAACTATTAAATAACTATATTGAATGGATCTGTTGTAAGCGTATGACAGCGTTGGGACTAAAATGCCCGTACACTACCACACAAGCCAACCCACTACCGTGGACGCAGAAATGGATTAGCGGTGCAGAAGTTCAAGTAGCACCACAAGAAACAGAAATTAGTTCATATATACTGGGCGGCGTTAAAAAAGATGTCAGTGAAGACACATTTAAAGGATTTAGTTTATGATTGAAATTTATGGTAAACCAGCATGTCCGCATTGTGATCAAGCAAAGCGGCTTTGCGAACAACGTGAGTTAAAATACAAGTATTTTCAACTCGACACAGACTTTACTCGTGAGGAAGTATTAGAGATGTTCCCCGGAGCACGTACCTTCCCACAGATTAAAGTCAATGGAACATCAATAGGCGGTAAGGATCAATTAGGTACTTACTTAGAAGAAACCAATTACAACGGAACCGGATACACATTATGATTATTGAAACACCATACAAAACAGGTGATGTAGTAAGTATTAAACTCAGCAGTGGCGAGGAAATGATTGCACGTTTAGATGCGGAAGATTCATCACACGCTACAGTAACTAAACCATTAATGCTTATGGCAACTGAGCAAGGTATGGGCCTAGCACCATTCATGTTTACTGTTAGCCCAGATGCTAAGATTAAGCTAAAACTAAATAGTATTGTATGTATTGTCAAGTCTGCTAAAGACACCACTGATACGTACACACAACAGACAACAGGAATTGTAACAGTATAATGAGCGGTGTGCATAGAAATGGCGATCAAAGAAGTTGTGGAGCAAGTAACATTGTTTCGGGACAAGCTACTGTCTATGCAAACACTAAATTAGTCAGTGTTGACAATGATCCAAACTCACATGGCGGCGGTACATTGAACGCCGCTAATCCCAATGTTCGTATTAATGGTAAGTTAGTGGTAATACAAGGCAACAGTGCCTCGCCAGATGGGAAGTGTCCTATCCCTGGAGGATCGCATTGTGCGCCCAGTGCTGTTGGTTGTAGTGGTGATGTGAAGGTAGGCGGGTAATGACTGACTTTACAAGCGGTTTATCTTCAGCTAATGATTATTTAAATCGCACAGTAAGTATTCCAAATTCTATTGATATTGGGCCAGCAGGAGCAATTATAAAAGGCGAAACTAGTTTTAGTTTGCGAGAACTAATTTGTAGTTTATTGGCAGGTAATGGTATTAAACTACCTAACTTGCAAATTTGTCTTAAAGCTAACATTGCAGGGCTTTTGGCTGAGATTGGTATTAATATTAATGGAGCATTAGCTAAACTACAAGGCGCTCTCAATAAAGCACAGGCTGCACTTGACTCGTTCATTGCGCACACCAATATTGAAAATATTATTGGAAGGTTGAATGATGCAATAGCTGAATTTGCCGCAATTGCCAATATGATTAATTTTTGTGGAACACCAATTATGCCAAGAGCAATCCCCAATGTACTTGGTGATTTATTTGGTAGCTTTACTGGCGCAGGACAAAATGTATTAGACCAACTGGGAACAATCGCAAACAGTGATATCGGAGGCTGTATTAGCCTCCCAGGTGCTGGCGGATCTGCAGGTGCTTCATTTAGTGCTGGTATATTTACTGGAGGAACTCTGGGAGACATTGCCGATCTAATGAGACAGCCTGATGGCTCATTTAGTATTCAGGAACTAGTTAATGCGCCCCAAAGTGTGCTTGATGGATTTGCTTCACATATAGATGCCTTTGCTGATGATATGCAAAACCTTATAGAGTTTGAAAATAACTTTAAGGGAACCGAACCTGATAGCACAACTGGTGAAACTGGCAACGGCGGGAGTGTGTTCAGTCCAGTGGATAGAATACACACTGGTGTTGGTGTTGCTATTGATCCATCAACAATGACACTGGCGCAAGCACAGAGACTGGGCGCTGGATTACAAGCAGCATTTAATCAATTGGAGCCATATGAAGTTGACGCATCTGGCAAAAGCATATTTGATTATATACTAGAACCAGAGCTAATTTCAAAGCTACGCAATCAAACTGATCCAGAAATACAAGGCGTGACACGTGTAGCAACATATGACTACTGTGGGAGAGTAACTGGTTATACTGATGTTCCAGATGCAGCGACTTCAGCAGTAAGTGCTGGTTCTCCAGTAGAGCCATCTGCACAGCCAGCGGCAACAGCTATAGCAACCACAGGCACAGTAGTTAATACACCATCTAACGCCACAACGAATTTAACCAATCCTAACCCTATTGCGCAAGAAGACATCCCATCTAGTCCAATCGGCAAAGCTGGTGACAAAAAAGGTGCAATTGCCACTGATGGTGAGCATATGTATATTGCGACAGCAGACTATGACGGCGTGACCAATATTTGGAAACGTGCTAGTTTAGGAACTTGGTAAGATATCTTTTAAAAAGTAACATCTTTTACTTGACATCTAGAACGGTTATGTTATATTAAGAACATAAGATGTAAACAAACAACAATGGTAGAAACATGAGAGCTCAACTTTATCCTGATGGTATAAAACGCATTAATGCGAAAATTGAAATACCAATGACTCACGGCGATGTATCCGAATATATTATAAGTGCAATCGCTCAACGACAAGTCACCTTAGATCAAGTACAAGAACTAAACAAGCGTGAACTTTTGCGTGTAGCCAAGGGTGAAATTCGAACACAAGGCGTTGATGCCCCCAGAGGCAATATATCTCAAGTGGATCGAGATACCCAGGTAATTGTCAATAATTATGTAAAGAGAATGTTTCCAGAGTTGCTATGATAAATGATATATCAGATGAATGGTTTATGCACAGTGTGCAACTAGTCATGTCTGATATAGATAGGGAACTCGGAATAGATATAGTAAGGAAGTTAGAAGATGAAAAAGTTTTTGATAGCGATGACAGCAGTGGCGATGACCACATCTATCGTCAATGCTGAAAGTTATGACAACACTACTACTGTTCGTGGAACAGTATTGAGCAGCGTGCCTCATTATCATAACAAAACGGTTAAAGTACCATCTACAAAATGTACTATTAAAGATATACCTATCTACTCTAAAAATAAAGGGAGTGCTGGTGAAGGCGCCCTAGCTGGTATGATTATTGGCGGCATCCTCGGTAAAGCAATTGGTGGAAACGACGGCGGCGCAGCAGCCGGCGCAATATTAGGTGGTGTTATTGGTGCAGATAAATCAGGCGCAAAACCCGGACGTGAAATTGTTGGCTACCGCCAGGAAGAAAGTTGTCGCACAGTCCACGTAAACGAGACACGAAGTGTAGCAAGCGGCTGGACCACAACTGTAGAATATGGTGGTGCCACAATTACACAAAAAACTACTCGTAGATTTTATGAGGGTCAAACGGTAATTATTAATCTATCTGCATCTATACAAGAATAATAATTATCTACGTAGATAAAAAGGATAAATAAAACGTAGGAAAAATAAAAAAGGTGTTGACAACGACATCATTATACGTTATATTGAATACATAAGTTGATGCAAAGACATTAACACGTTATTTGACAATTGAATAAGAATAAACTACTTACTAGATACGTCCGTGTAGAGGCGTTGATCAGCTAAAAACTCTAAAACTGTTAGGCTTAGATGTCAAGTTTTACTAGTTTCAGTCGAACTAGAGCGGCAATGTCAATAAGGCCGTGCGGAGAGATTGGAGATACTGAGGGCGCATCTAGTAAGTAGTTTAATGCCCCTATAGCTCAGCTGGTAGAGCAACTGATTTGTAATCAGTAGGTCCGCGGTTCGAGTCCGTGTGGGGGCACCACGTGCGAGTATGGTGGAATTGGTAGACACGCTAGATTTAGGTTCTAGTGCAGCAATGCGTGGAGGTTCAAGTCCTCTTACTCGTACCAAGTTAAAGGGTTTTGTTCCCCTTGTTAAACAATTGAGCAAATGGTGCCCAGGATGACCTGAGTAGGTCCCAAAACTGCTCGGTGTTTAAAGGACACGTTAGTTTGCCACTAACTAGTATGGGTTACCAAGTCCCATATGATGAAGTGAGTTCGCAGTCACAACAAAAGGGTCGATGCAAGTATGCCGGCAGGTGTTTGTCGTTAGTGCGAAGCGTGGAGCGAAAGCGTTGAACTGTTAGCATATACACACTAATATCATAAATAGATATATAGTAATTAGGAAGCTCGTACCAATATGGTAATATTTAAAATGGACAGTGTCGAGCCACACACGTTAGGAAAGACATAGAAGAGTAAATTTTAATTGGGGCGTTAGCTCAGATGGGAGAGCACCTGCTTTGCAAGCAGGGGGTCATCGGTTCGATCCCGATACGCTCCACCAATTATAATAAGGGTTGCTACTTAATAAGCACGCCAATACCTACGGTTAGGTATCAGGACTGTAAAGAGTTTCATTCCTCTTTTGAAATAATTGAATGAATGATGCCGGCAAACCCGTGCCGTCTTATGAGAGCAGACGTTAAACGCTCTCATTTTAATCACAGAAAGATATGATATGAGAGAGACTCTAATCCAAGCTGCAATTGCGCATGCCCAAGGACATATTGCTAAACACAAAGCAAATGTTGAGGTGTACTTAGCTAACCCTGTGGGTATTGGAGAACATTCCGATATCCTGGAAGCAATTGAAGTAGAATTAAAAGTCATCGCAGAGTATGATGATCAAATAGAAGTATTAACTAAATACTTTACTAGGTAAAATATTCCTTGTTAGCTCAGTTGGTAGAGCAACTGACTGTTAATCAGTAGGTCGTTGGTTCGAGCCCAACACAAGGAGCCAATACAGGAGAGGTGGCAGAGTGGTCGAATGCGGCGGTCTTGAAAACCGTTGAACTGCGAGGTTCCCAGGGTTCGAATCCCTGTCTCTCCGCCATAATAGGGTGATTAGCTCAGTTGGTAGAGCGCCTGCTTTACACGCAGGATGTCAGGAGTTCAAGTCTCTTATTACCCACCACGATGCGGGTGTAGCTCAGTGGTAGAGCATCTCGTTGCCAACGAGAATGTCGAGAGTTCGAATCTCTTCACCCGCTCCATACAAAAGGACTAAAAAATGAAAGTAGCAGTGTACAATTCAGTAAATGGAAGCGCACCTGCTATAGCCTGGTGGCTAGCATCAGATAGTAGATTTGGTCCCCAGTTATATGAATTCGAATCGAGACAATCAGATAATGATAAAAACATTGGTGGAATTATAATTGAAGACAGGGGTAACAGTATTGTATCCAAAAGAGTTTACGACTTGCATCAAGAATCTCTTCGCCGCATGGAAAATTTGGATGCCGAAGATCAAATAAGTGATTGCGTTTCACCATTTAATGAAATTGAAAACGATTATAATATATGCGTGTGGAGTAATTATTTTGGATGCCTTAAAGATACCTCCACCGCAATAAATGTTGAAAAAACTATTATTAACAATACTTCAGCACAAGAGTTTCAGTTTTTTTATATTAGCCAGTACGCCTTTAACCCTATATCACACCAGCATGTAGATAGTCACACAAATTTGTGGTGGCAAGATCATATGCTTATGGATGGATCAAACATTGGTGAATGGAAAAAGGTATGGTATGATCAGTATCACGACTACATGCACAAGCAAATTGATTCTGGTCTTTTGAAGTATATGTGGCAACTTAATTTTGCACATTGGGATTTGTATCATGCTCAATTAAATGGATCAAATGATATTACATTGGCTGACGATTCAGATAGGCTGTTTAAAAAGTTTCAAGAAGATAATGATGCAGATGATATCAATTATACTATAAAAACTTATCAAAAATTAAATAAAAGTCATATTGTTGTTGGTGATGATTGGTTCGATCGTCCAGAGTATATTCTGGATTATTTAGAAATAAGTAATAGCAATGTATTAGAAGAAAATTTAAAAATATACATTGATAAATACAATAGTAAAAAAGAACAGTTTGATCGAATATTCAAGCAATATATCTAAGGAAGCCCCAATGTTTAAGAATCTAATAACAAGTATAATGCTTGTATTAATCAGCACAGCTAGTGTTTATGCCGAAGAAAATATGCCAGATATGGTAGAATATGATTTTGAAGTCACCCGTGTGATTGACGGAGACACTGTGGCATTCAAAGCTGATTTTTTGCCTGAGCCACTAAAGCAGGAATTAAGTATTCGAGTATACGGGGTAGATACTCCAGAAAAGTCCTGGCGCGGCAAATGTGATGCTGAAAAAATATTAGGTGCAGCAGCAAGTCAGTTTACACAAGATGCAATTGATAGTGCTACCACTATCAAAGTTGCAATTTACAATTGGGACAAATATGGCGGCAGAGTATTAGGTGATATTATTATTGATGGCGTGAGTTTACGCCTTTTACTAATTGAAAATAACTTTGCCCGTGAATATTATGGTGATAAAAAAGAATCTTGGTGTGACTGAAATAACTAAACATAGCTTTGATTTTGCAATAACTACTCATTGTCAAGCCAGATGTCGATCCTGTGCTAGGACAAACGAAGACACGGGCCAGAAAGAATCTTGGGTTCAGTTACAGCATATGGACCTGGACGTATTCAAAAAGAGACTTGAAAACACGTCATTAAAAATTAATGAAATTGTTTTTTGTGGAGAGCTTGGGGATCCAATGATGCATCCACAAATTGAAGACTTTATTGATGTTGCTATGCAATATTCCGATAACGTTTGTATCAATACTAATGGTGGATTAAGAAATCCTGAATGGTATAATAAACTATCACAAAAATATCCTAGGAAGCTCTATATACATTTTGCTGTTGACGGCACTGATCACGACACTAACTGGATGTATCGTGAAGGCGTTGATTGGCAACGTGCAATGGATAACATGACGGCATGGTTTGCAAATCAAGGACACGGATCTTGGCAATTTATTATATTTGAATGGAATTGGCATCAAGTCTCTGATGCTATTAAAATGGCACAACAAATAAACGCAAGGCTCTGGCTTAAATTGAATAATCGATCATATGGATTGATATCAGAGAATAATTTAAAATACGTTTACGAGTTATTACAGGATACTGGTTATGAAGTGCAAGATTGATTGTATGGCTATTAACGGCTCTACCAGAGATTGGGAAGTTACCAGTGATGGTAGACTTTGGCCTTGTTGTTATTTTGCCAATGCTTGGGATAAGAGATTCGCTAATGAGGCAAATGAACCACCTCGCTTACTAAATGATGAAAAATATATCGCAGCACACGATCAAGATCCGAATTGGAATAATTTGGATAACTATACACTAGACGAAATTGTTAACCACGAGTTTTATAACGATTATATATGGTATCCTGGTTGGGAAAGTGACAATCCATCAGCTATATGTGTTAAAGAGTGCAGTGTGGAAATTGATCAATTAACTGGACAAGAACATGCACGTTCAACAAATGATATAAGTGCATTAATTAAAAAAGATAAATAATTTTGTTGACACAATAAAGACAATGTGTTACGTTAGTTTATAAATTGTTTAAAAGCGGTTGTAGCTCAGTTGGTTAGAGTACCGGCCTGTCACGCCGGGGGTCGCGGGTTCGAGTCCCGTCAACCGCGCCATTTTTATAGTACGCTCCCTTCGTCTATCGGTTAGGACGCCAGGTTTTCAACCTGGAAAGAGGGGTTCGATTCCCCTAGGGAGTACCATAAATCATAATGGTAATGGAACGTAGCATAATGGTAATGCATCGCTTTTTGGTAGCGCAGAGTATAGGTTCGAGTCCTATCGTTCCAGCCATTATAGAGACATAGCTCAGTTGGTTAGAGCATTCGCCTGATAAGCGAAAGGTCGGTGGTTCGAGTCCACTTGTCTCTACCATATAAAAGATAAATATTTTTAAGAAAACACTTGACATTCGGTACAACATGTACTATATTAAGTGTATAACAAAGAGAGATAATAACATGTCAAATACTACAACATATATTACTTGTTGGCCGCCAAGAGATTGGGGAATGTTTTGACGTGACTTTTTAACAAAAGTTATTTTAAGCAAGCCCCTAGTGTTAATTCATTAGGGGCTTTTTTATAAGCACACTATGTCCCACTGCAATGGGAAGTTTTGCAGAACATAGATCCCGAAAGGATTGAGGTTAGTGTGTTTTTAAAAAATGAGGGTGTAGTGAAATGGTATCACGCTGGTCTCCAAAACCAGAAGCAGGAGTTCGATTCTCCTCACCTTTGCCAAGTTTACTCGGTGTAGCTTAGTATGGTAAAGCGCCTGGTTTGGGACCAGGAGACCGTAGGTTCGAATCCTACCACCGAGACCAAAATATATTTTGTAACATAATTAACACACATATATAATTAATTCCTGAATAACTTGCAAAATTTTAATTATAGCTTATATTAGTGATAAGTATTATAGTATTAAATAATACCGCACCGGCGTTGATTTGCGCCGGTTTTCATTATTAATAAGGATTTACAAAAATGAAAAATATTTTCGCAGCTACAGTTGTAGCGACACTTTTGGCTGGCACAGCACAAGCTGAAACACAATTGGGTAATGGTTTCTCACTAGAAACAGAAGTAAAAGCAGAACGTAAAGTAGATGCTGATACATCAATTATCACAATCAACCCAGAGCTAACATTTGTGGTACCACAGGTTGACGGCCTAGAGCTAACAACAGGCACTAAATTGTCAGTATGGGATAACACAAATGATTTTACAATGGATGACGAATTCGATCATCTTCCAGTACTAGAGTTTGGTGGTTCATATGCACTACGTGACGATCTTACAATCGAAGCAGTGACATCATATGACTTAGAAGCAGAAGAACGTGGTGAGATTACACTTACAGCATCATTCGCATTCTAATCTAACAATAACATTGTTATTATTAAAGGGGAGCTTAATGCTCCCTTTTTTTATTTAATACTTGACAACTCTGAATACATATGTTATAAATAGTATTGTAACGTTGAAGCAATTTGACGACTGAACTGGACCTGGGGGCGGTACCCAGCGACTCCACCATAAACACATTAGGGAATAATGACTAAGATAACAAAAGAAAATACACCTAACAAATACGTAAGATGGTTTTGTTGGTTCCTACAATTTAGATATGTGTGGGATATCACTACACTTCTAGAAAAGTATTTGCCTATGGAAAAGGTGTACAGATTTTTAGGCTTTTGGTTATTTTGGCTACTGTGGTTTTGTATGATACTAATCGTATTATATAATATTACAGGAAGTATGGATTTCCTACTTTGGTTTGAATAGTGTGTTTATGATGGGGTCGAAATAGGATCGACAGGCAGGATAGAAGAGTGGAGTTACCGGGATGTAAGCGCCGTTACCGCGAACAAACTTTTTAATTGCAAACGCAAATAAAGCGCCAGAAATGGCATTAGCGGCTTAATTTAAGCACGTGGGGGTTGGCGACTGACCTAGCAACAGAATAGTCGCACATTACAAAGTGTTATTCTCTATTAACAAGTCATCATATGCTTGACAAACGAGGTCATATTTGTTTGGACTCCAGTTGTCATGAACAATCATATGTATGCGATCCTGATTGCTTCCGTTGTATACGCAGTGCTTTCTCCCAACATCAATCCCTCTAACATCTCCTGGTTTCCAAGGAATAATATTTGCATCTTCCATTGCAAATTCACATCCTTCTGGATTGCTGAGAGCGATATTAAATGCACTAATTTCTCGACGATCTAAATCTTGATGTGGTGTAATCCAACCTCCAGGACGCAGCATCATAAATCTAACACGTTGCATATTGCCTGAATTAGGCCACACATCTTTGAACCACTCAGTTGTTATAGGACAATATTTTGTTAATTCAGTCCAATTATATTCTTGTGGCGCATCTGGATATTGTTTTATGTTGTCGGTATAATGTATTCCTTGGCCATGCAATGTCATACTCTCCCAGCCAGGATGATTATTTCCACGATGCTTTACGAAGTATTCGTTTGCATTTTCTGCTTCTGCTAGTATTTCTCGGTGTGGTATATCAATGCTCAAACGTAAACTGGGACAATTACTGTGTTTCATGATCCATTTAAAATATAACTGTCGTGTTTGTCTTATTTCTTTCCAATAACTATACGCTTCTGGCGGCGACTCAATATATGCGTAGTGTTTATGTTGCTTGCATTCTTGTATGAAATCTAAAACTTTTGCTAGTCTATCTTCTTGTACCATGGTAAAATCTCCATTATCTTTCTATGATGATCATTAAACAGTATTCTCTGAATAACTTTTAGACCTTCAACAGTAGCTTGTTTTCTCGTTACATAATTTTTTAGTTTCCAAAACAAATGCCATCTTATATTATAGTTGTAAAACAATGAAGTTGGCAAATAATGGAAAATATTACTGGTATGCACTACTACTATATTATCAGGTTGGAAAAAACTATCAATGCGTTTTGTGAATTGGTCAACATCTAAAATACTTTGTTTAATGAACTGTTTATTGATATGCGGCCAAACTTCATTATACCACTCTTCAAAACCTGGAATTTCGTCCATCCATTTACTTTGCTTTTCCACTCTTTCAAATGCTATCATACGACCACGAATTGCTGAAGAGTTTTTTCTATATTCTTCTAGCCAACTATGGTAATCTCTGCCATCCCATGTAGCAAACATATCTTGCATAATATTTAATGCAAGCTCACTAACATCTACTACTACTAAGTTTCCTCCAGATTTCATGTTATAAGCAAACGCATGTAGAATTGGCGATGGTCCACCTGCGGTACATATTACTGTATCTGCAACAATGTTTCCACTAACATGAATGTCTTCGGTATTTGAGCAAAAAAACTTTGATGTATCTAACAATCTAAGAACTTCATTAATGTTTCCTGCATATGCTTCTTCGACTTCGGGATAAAGATATTTTTTACTGTCGCGCATATACTTTTGCCATACCCCTACTTTTTTGCCACTATCTAATGCAAGAGATATAATGTTCCAGCCATACTCTTTGGAGGTATATGTTCTTTTTGTTGATCCATTTTTAATCCATTTAGGAGTGTAATCGTCATGCCAATTGTCATTGCTTCTTTCGGGAATAGTAGCTTCCCACTCAGTGTTGTGTCTACGAATACCAAACATTGGTTTTCCAACACTTTCCCACCATTTAATATCTATTAGGAAGAATTGCGGGTGTATCTCATAATAGCTATCTCCCCTGTCTAAGATGTGACCAATTAAAACTTCATCATCATAAAACCTTTCAAAAAAGTTAATGAGAGTGTCTAGGAAAGATGTAGTGATATTACCGACCTTTAATGCAACTAGATGTGATTTTCCTAATTCGCTTGTTTGAGCCATCAAGTCTTCTGGATTTTCTCCGTATATTACTGTTAGTCCTCCTAGGAAAAATTCCTGAGTATAAAATTCAGTTAGGTTTTTCAAGTATCCGTCAGCTATTTGGTCTTTGATACGATTGTTGGCAAGAATTCCTACTACCAAGTTATGTTTAATGAATTCAGATGGGGTTTCAGTACCTATAAATTTTTCCATGAATTTTTCTCCTAGTATAAATAAGTATGTATATAAAGCTATTTATCATTATGACAAGAACAGTATCAGAAAAAAGAGAAATATTATCCAGACTTGAACCGACTGTGGTTCATGAAAATGTAGTAAGTGAACGCTTGCTGGAAAGGCTAATTCACGCCTTCCAGAATAGTGAAAAGAATTACAAGAATACTGGACCAGTAACAGTGGATTTTTGGCCAGAGAGAACTGACGTATTACCTGGTTGGTGGTTTGATGTTGATCGTCTTATTACTGACCTTATAGGGCCACATGGGACATTTGCTGGTAATTTTTATGAAGTCAGAAAGCCACATATATTGCACAATGATGATAATAAGCGACTATGGCCTAGATTACACAAAACAGTTGTAATACCTCTAGATATTATAGAGCCCACACAATTTGGAGTTTTTGATCAGTGTTACCTTAATGGTCCTGTAAAAATACGCAGACCTGGTCACCAATCTCCCAGTGTATATTACAATCAAGACTTGACAGATAACAGTTTGTTAAAGTATAATACTGGTAAGGAATTTTGTCGAGAGACGCACACTGAATATTTTTCACACCAGCATTATGATGCATTTCATGGATTGAGTGTGGAAAATATTGTTACCTGGAAGCCAGGCGATATTATTGTATTTGATACAGCAAGAATACACTGCGGCGCCAATTTTAATAAAAACGGTATTAGTAAAAAATTAGGACTTAGTGTTTTTACATATTTAAAATGACATATATAGAAAATTGCAAAAAACATCAACGGACCATTGTTGACAATTATGAGCCTGCTAGGCTGGTCAACAATATGTTTACCCCTGACGAAATTGAACAATTAAGTTTGTTACAATTTCAGTTAGCTGATCGTCTAAAGTGGGCACCTAGCAGCAACAATATGCAACCAGTATGTGATGTCAACAAACTTTTTGAACACATGCCAGTCCTAAAAGAAAAGTTTCAGAAAGAAATAGGTGAATTTAGCGACAATCACAGCGGAAACTTTTACATAACCACACAGTTACATGATGCTCATGTTGACTTATTGAGTGAGCGTGAATGCAACGAGGAGTGGACTAACAATATCATACCATACAAGAGCTGTGTGATACCACTTATGATTACCAATTGGAGTGACGCACAAACTGCCTTTTTTGATCAGAGACACATTGGTTACAGTGTTACTTTGGACAGATTGCATAAAAGTGAGCAAGGCAACAGCGACTATACTGTTGCAAGAGAATATCCTGAATGTACTACTATTGATGGTAAAATAGCAGACATGCAGAAAGAATATAAAAGAGAAACTGAGTTTTTATTTCCACAAATACCTTCTGGTAATTTAAGAGGCTTGAGCATAGAAAAAGTTTTTACATACACGCCTGGTGATGTGATGCTTTTTGATGCTTGTCAGATACATGCCAGTTGCACACGCAGAAGCAAGCCAAATTATCGTTGGCTAAAGAGTGGGATAAACATACAATTCTATAAGGAAGTATAATGAACGAAGAAACAGTATTAGAGATTAAACATTTCACAGATGATTTGTTTTGGTTTAAAACCACAAAAGGCCCAGAGTGGGAAAAGAAAAACTTCCAGCCTGGCGAGTTTACTATGATTGGTATACCGGATGCGGATGTAACACGTGCATACTCAATTGCTAATTCTCCAGATGACGAATTCTTAGAGTTCTTTAGTATCAAAGTACAAGACGGTCCACTAACAAGTAAACTACAACACATTAAAGTTGGAGATATTGTAGAAGTGAGTCATCGTGCTATCGGTACATTGTTGCTTCGTAATCTTGATCCAGAGCCATGTATTAATGAAAATGGTAGACTTTGGATGGTTAGCACAGGTACAGGACTAGCACCTTTCTTAAGTCTAGCAAGACATCCAGAGGTATATGAATATTATGAAGAAGTTATCGTTACTCACACTTGTCGTACTAACGATGAGCTCGTGTTCCGGGAAGAAATTGAAGCACACGGAGCTCGAGTGTATCAAACCGTCACTAGAGAAGAACCTGGAGAGGGTAGATTCACTGGAAGAATTACGGACAACATCGCCGACGGTAGCGTGTTCCGTGACCTGGGAATTGACCAAGAATTCTTCGACAAAAGCAGAGACAGAATAATGATTTGTGGCGGGCCTGCCTTTAACAATGAAATTCGTGACATGCTAGAAGCTGCTGGTTGGGAACATGGTACAATGAGATCACCCGGTCATTTTGTTCAAGAGCGAGCTTTTGTGGAAACTATCTGATAATAAATAACCACAAGCGGGTTGGCATTAATTGGCCCGGGTCTTGAACCCCCGAGAGGAATAGCGTCAGCGGACAGCACAACCTGCTTCTTTTAAAAATGGAGTTTAAAATGAGTTTAATAGGACACAATAGTGGTGGCGATGAATTAAAGTCTCCCAGGCTAATAATTGACATTACCGACATATATGATCAGAGATCCCGGAAAAGAAAAGAACTTGAGTTTTATACAACTGAATTACAAAAGCTAATGGATAAGATGGGAATGTTACAACACGAAATTGGCGTAACAGAAACAATTATTAGATTAATTGAAAATGAACAAATAATGGATATTGAAGAAGCCATAAAAGAGAAAAGAAAATCAATCGAATGACACATCCAAATTTAGACGAAAATAATGTATGGCGAATGAGCGAGCCGCTGAAGATTTATGTTTTTAAAGACGAAAGCACGGTAAAAATCAGTTTCCGTGTTACTGACTATGTAAACTTTAGTCGTCAAATGTCAATTGAACAATTTCAACATATTGCTGACAATTGGGAACATGGTCCTGATGGCGAAGGCGTACAAGGTTTACACACACGTGATGGCAAGTATTGGATTTATCGTAGCAGAAGCGGTCCTCGCCCAGAACGTGTTTCAGCTGACTTTGTAGTAGTAAACATTGGAGGTTGGAGTTTGCGATACTCTACAGATTATTGGCGTAGTATTATGGCAGAATTCCAACGTCAGTTAACGGAAAAAAATCATTGGGATTAACTAAATACATATATGAAAGCAATCTTTAGCATACATGGAGTGAATATACTTTTGGCACTAATCACAGTTGCCATGATTACATTTATCACGATTATGTTTCACACCTTTATGAAACTACAATATGCAAGTCCATTGGAAAACTTTACCGGTTATGTTGTGACTCCAGTAGATCTCGCCACCGACACTGTGTTAGAAACTTCAGGAACACTTGATAGACCAGTAATGTGTAACTTGATAGATTTCAAAGTGTATCTTACCAATACAGAAAATGGCGATATGATCGTATTAACTCCACGGCATTTGGTAAAGGCGCCCTCTGCCAGCATGTATCCTGGCAAAAATATACCAGTAAACTTTTCACTAAGAATTCCAGAAACTCTCACTGTTGGATTATGGTCTCCCACATTCAGTGGAAAGTATGTGTGCAAGCACGGCATCTTTACAGACATCAAATCACAGGATATAATTACTCCCACATTTGAAGTAATTGACAGCAGAAATAAAATTTAAATTATTTTATAACCTATTGTAATCATTAATAACCTTTGTTCACTTTTCTCTTGACATCAAGACGTCTTGGTGTTATATTATATGTATAAGTTAAGCAAAACAAAGGACGCACAAAATGGCATACGTATCCCAAGCAGATAAAAAAGAACTTGCTCCAGCTATCAAAGCCGTGCTTAAAAAGTACAACATGAAAGCTACTATTGCTATTCGCAACCACAGCACCTTGGTTGTTAAAGTTAAGAGCGGTGTTATTGACTTTGATATCCGTGACGGTTACGAAGATGTAAACGTATACTGGATCGACACACACTACAATGGTGTAGCACGTGACTTCCTTAACGAACTGCTGGACGCTATGAAAGGTCCCAAGTACTTCAACAATGATGACGCAATGTCTGATTACTTTCATCGTTCGCACTACACGGACATTGAAATTGGACAGTACAACCGAGCTTATGTTTGTGCAGCAAACGAACTGGAAGCAGCGTAATGTATTATATCTATGAACGTTCAAGCACTTTTATCATGGGTAAAATGAATCAGCGTACAGGCTTAGTACGTCCAGATGCTACTAAGTCTTACAAGACAATGCCAGCAGCTAAAACTGCACTAACTAAAATGAGCAAGCGATATAGAGCAGACTTGCTTGAAACTGTAAATGATCCTGTGTACCGTTACGGTATTGCTGAATCTAACTACTTTCATTCGACAATAGAAGTATAATCAGGAGACTACAATGTCTAAATTTGAAAATGAAAATGCAAAGTGGAACATGGTAGAGTGTGAAGCTGAACGCATCTATGCTCAACCAACACAAGGTGAGCAATCTATTATGATTCAACTTGACATGAAAGCATGGGCAATTAAAGTTGGAATGTGGGAATCAGCTGAATATAAAGATATTGTTGATGCACATGCCAAGGCACGTGGGTGGACTCAAACCGGCTTCACTGGTATGGAAGTAAGGTGAAGGATATTTACAATGTCCAAGAAAGTGAAACGTCCCCAAGCGCCCAAGCAACGTAATTGGTTGGCACAGCAGGTAAGAGATCCCGGCGGTCCGTTTCGAGAAAAATCTATTAAGTCTGCAAATGAATACAAGCGTAGGCCCAAGCATGTTAAAAAAGGATTTACTGATGAATCTTGATAACCATGCTGCATCTCTTTTTAGAAAAAATATAAATATGATGGTCCCATGGTACCTCATGGCGTCATATGCCTATTATAAAGAAGATGATGCTATATTAAGTGATGGATTCTTTGATGAGATGGGAAAAACGATGCTAGCTGTATGGGATGATATTGAACATTTTCATAAGCATTATATCAGTAAAGATGATTTAAGCGCAGGAACATATCTCGGTGAATATCCCGGACGGGTTGGAGGCAGTTTACAAAGTGTAAGAAAAGAATTCTTTACGAAAGCTGGAAAGGTAAAAGCAAAGTATGCAAAACAATATGAATGAAAAAGTATTTCAAAATGAAGAATTGAGGTCAATGCAGGAAACTGGAGAGTGGCCTATTGTGGATAGTCAACTATTGGCAACCAAGTATAAAGATCGGTTTGCGATGGCTGAACGTCTAATGAAGAAGATGAATACAGATGTATTTTTTGAAATCAATAATATTGAGAATGATGAATCTCCAGTAGTTGAGAATTGGAAGGATGAAAACATTCCTGATAAAAGTTTTTCTCACTGGCATCAGGGACCTGTGTACGGTTATGATATAGACACGATGGTGGGACCAACTGACTGGCATGGTGATATTGGCGATGCTGATGACTATGTCCAGCGCCGCAAAGTGTATATCTTTGATTGGACTGCGGACAAGTTAAATGAAACGGCACCTGAAGAATTGCAGTATTTTGTAAACATGCATACGGATTTTAAACCAATTCTTGAATATTATACCGACGAATGCTATAGTGAACAAAAGCCCGATTGGGGACGTGTATTGCATAAACTAATGATTATTGAGTACAGTACTCCTACAGCCAATGATGCAAATAGATCAGAACACAGAGCTCACAATACTGAACGTTTTGGTGACGAGCATTGTGACGAGACATTGGCTGGTTTACATCTAGGAGAAAATTATGTGGAGTTTCATGCAAAAAATACAAAAACTGAGAAATGGGAAACAATGGATGGTTTGGAAAACAACCAGATGCTGTGGATGTTCGGCGAGCATGCAGAACGAAGCGGCTGGAAAGTTACTACACATGGCATGACACACAACCCAGATCCAAATTTAGATACCCGTTACAGTATTATCTTTGATTTACAAGCTAGGTACAATACAAAAAAAATATATTGACATAAACACAGTCATACTATAAATTATATAGTATACAATCTAAAAAGGAAAACAAACATGCTAGTACCTATGGTGGTAGAACAAACAGGACGTGGTGAACGTTCATACGACATTTACAGCCGTCTACTCAAAGACCGTATTGTAATGCTCAACGGCGAAGTAAACGATAACAGTGCAAACTTAGTAGTAGCACAAATGCTTTTCCTAGAATCACAAAACAGTGAAGAAGATATCAACTTCTATATTAACAGCCCAGGCGGTAGTGTAACAAGCGGCCTTGCGATTTACGATACAATGCAGTTTATCAATGCACCAGTATCAACAATTGTAATGGGACAAGCATGCAGTATGGGCAGCTTCTTGGCAATGGCAGGTGAACCCGGCAAGCGTCTTGTATTGCCCAACAGTCGTACAATGATTCACCGTGTTAGCTCAGGTACACGTGGTACAAGCGGCAGTGTACATGTACAAGAACTTGAGATGGAAGACGCAATCCGCAGCTTTGAAGAAAGCAAAAAACTAAATCGTCAGCTTACTGAAACATATGTCAAGCACAATACAGCGGGCAAGACATATGAAGATATGTTTGAGACAATGAAGTTTGATACATTCCTATCAGCATCAGAAGCAGTTGAATGGGGCTTGGCAGACAAGGTTATCGTTAAAAAATAATTAAATATGCATAAATAGATGTATAGTAGGGGAGCTTCTGCTCCCCTTTATCATCTAAGGAAGCATAAAATGAAAATTGATGAATTCGTAACAGAAGCAGAACAACGTTTAGATCCATCATGTTGGAAGGGCTACCGTAAGGATGGCACCAAAATGAAAGGTGGCAAGCGTGTTAATAATTGTGTTAAAGTAAGTGAAACAGAATACACTTATGAATGTGACGAAGAATTTTTTGAAGATTATGGTTACTTGGGTTATAGCCTGTGCGAAAGTGAACTTTTTGAAGCGGAATATCAAGGACGTACTGTTAAACTAAACAAGCCAATGCAAGGCGATGTAAAGAAGTTTAAAGTATATGTTAAGGACCCAAAAACAGGAAACGTTAAGAAAGTTAACTTTGGTCACGGCGGAAGCAGTGTCAAAGGCAAAGCTATGAAGATTCGAAAAAATAATCCCAAAGCACGTAAGAGTTTTAGAGCAAGACATAATTGTGACAATCCAGGACCAAAGACAAAAGCACGTTATTGGTCTTGTAGAAAATGGTAAGGAATTAAACAATGAGTGATTATCAACATCCACATAAAGATCCAAATTTAAGCGGACCAAACCGCGCAATGGAATACAACGCTGCAGGACTTCCTGCACTACGAGTTATTGGAAATAACTTTGGTTGGGGTATACAACTAGCAGACGGCGATATTGACGGCGTAAGCCATATTGAAAAGTTTGGTATGAACCTAGACGTAGACAGTGATAAAGAAACCATCTGGGACGGCGGCGGAATTTACACATACATTGAAACAGCCGAAACACTTACTGTAACAAGTGATAGCATAGAAGATGCGCCAGCTGGTTCTGGTGCTAGAATTGTAGAGATACAAGGCATGAATCAAGCAGGTGAAGTTGTTGTGGAAACAGTTGATGTTGGCACAACCACCATTGGAGCATTTAAACGTGTGTTTCGTGTTAAAATATTAACAGCAGGTTCTAGTGGTGTTAACGAAGGAACTATCAGTATTACTAGTGATGATACATCAACAGTATTAGCAATTATCGGCATTGATGGAACAGGTTCAAATGCAGCAGGACGTGGACAAACGTTTATGGCACAATATACAATTCCGGCAGGTAAGACAGGTTATATTACACAATGGACTGTTGGTGCTGGTAAACAAAATACAGATGCAATTGCAATGCTTATGACACGTGATCCAGATGCACCAGGCGACGGTAGTTGGAATGCTCGTGATATTATCACAGTAAGCGCAACAACATATGCTAAAAACTATAATATCCCAATTGTAGTAAATGAATGTGATGATATTGAAGTTCGTGCTTACAGTACTACAAATAATTCACTAGTAAGTAGTTCATTTTGTGTAATCCTAATTGACAACCCTGCATAAATATCGGCATGAAAATACATGATATACTAGAACAGCAGATTGAAGAAGGTCCCAACGATCCTCACATTTTTAAAGCAGTATTCCTAGCAGGTGGTCCTGGCAGTGGCAAAAGTTTTGTCGCCAACCGGATGCTTGCTGGTTCTGGTCTTAAAAGTGTCAATAGTGATGAAATCTACGAATATTTGATGCAAAAGCATGACATGGATATGAGTGATCCAGAAGTTATTGCTAGTCCACAAGGACAAGAGACACGAGACCGTGCCAAGTCACTTACTAAAAAGCGTGAAAATATCTACCTGGATGGACGCTTGGGTCTTATTATCGACGGCACTGGTAAAGATGTTGCCAAAGTATCCAAAGCAAACAAAGCACTCAAAGAACTTGGCTATGACACACTGATGATTTTTGTCAACACCAGCGAAGCAGTAGCACAACAACGTAACCAAGCTCGAGCAAGAAGTATACCCGCTGAGATGGTCACTAAAATGTGGCAATCTGTACAACAGAACCTTATGAAATTTCAACAACTGTTTGGCGCGGCAAATTTCCTAGTTGTTGATAATTCGGGTGGATTGGAAGATCCAGATCGCGCAGAAAACTTCCAAGAAGTAGACAAAAATCTACGTAAATTTTTGGGTACACCTCCCAAGATGCCAGCCGCCAAACGTTGGATACAGGATAATAAAAAATAAAGTAGTAATATTTGGATTGCTGATAAAGTAATAAATAATATATGGAAGATACATGTGTATCTTTTTTTAAACAAAGGTAAAGCGCATGTATACATATAAAGCAAAATTAATTAGAGTCATTGATGGTGACACAATCGATGCTGAGATTGATCTTGGATTTAGTGTTTTTGTCAAACAGCGGATCCGATTATATGGTATTGATACTCCCACTAGTAGATCTAAAAATGAAGAAGAAAAAATATTAGGCTTGGGATCAAAACAATGCTTAACTGAATTATTGACCTCTGAATTTATTGTTGAAACTATATTAAATAAACGAGGAAAGTTTGGAAGGATCTTGGGAATTATATATTCTATTGATCCTGAAACACAGGAAACGACTAATATAAATGATACATTGGTGGAGCGTGGATTTGCTAATCCATATTATTTAAAATGAGATTATACGGCTTTTGGACAATATTTGCCGCCCTGTCAATTAGTATAGTTGCAGCATATTATAGTATTATTGGGTTAGTGGCAATCTTTGCTAGTGCCATGGTGCCTATTATTATTATGGGTGTTGTGTTGGAAATAGGAAAGCTAACTTCAGCAGTGTGGTTACATTTGTATTGGAAGCAAGCAGCATTTCTCATTAAAACATATTTGACTGTAGCAGTATTAACATTAATGTTCATCACGAGCATGGGAATCTTTGGTTTCCTATCCAAAGCACATATTGAACAAACAAGTTTAGCGACTGAGGGCGTGGCTCAGATTGAACGTATTAATACTGATATCGCACGTAATGAATCAATCATTGCTAGAGCGGAACAAAAAATTATAAAAGCAGAAACCAGTACTGGTAATGAAAATGACAGTCTGCAAGAACAAATCAATACTGAACAACAGCGTATTGACAACACATACATCCGCATTCAACCTGCAATTGAAGAACAAAACCTTATTATACAAAATGCAAGATCTGATGATGCAACTCGTACTGCCCCGTATGAAGAACAACTTACTAGCATAAAAGCAGAAGTATTAAGGCTCGAGGCAACTGCCAATGAATATGAACAAAAAATTACAACACTAAATGCAGATACTTCAACAGTTGAGCCGTTACTAAACAACATCACAAGCATTGAGCAAGAAATTATCCGTGTAACCAATCAACTACAAAGCAAAGAGCGTGAACAAGTACGTGCTGGACAGGCGATTATCGGAGTAACAAGTGACGGAGCATTTGGTAACAACACACGCAGAGCATTGGTAGCTTGGGTTGATGCACAACGTGAGCGCATCACACAAATACAAACAGATGTATCTAAAATACGGGTAGATGCAACTGGACAAGTTGAAGCTGAACGTAAGCGATTAGCTAACGTGGTTGACAACATTCGCACAACACAAATACCTACACTTAAACAACGTGAAGTAACAATGCTGGGTAAGATTGAAGAAGTGCGTTCTACAGAGTCTCCTGCAATCGCAACAGCAAGAGATGAAATTGCTAGAATTAGAAATAGTGCAGATGCACAGGTATTGGCAAGCCAAGAACTAATACAGCGCCTGCGTAATAATATACAAATCGGTGCCGACAATCAAGTTGAAGACACTATTCAAGCAGAGACTGATAAAATTAAATCTGCTAATTCTGCTATTGACATTCTCATTGAACAAAAGTATACTTTAGAGGCAACTGCAAGACAACTTGAAGCAGAGGTTGGTCCAGTTAAATATATTGCTGAGTTGGTATATGGATCCGGTGCAGAAAACATGTTGGAGGAGGCAGTACGTTGGGTTATATTACTATTGGTATTTGTATTTGATCCATTAGCAATTGTTCTTGTTATTGCTGGTATCACACTTGTAGAAAACAATCCAAGCAAGCGAAAGAAAGTAATAAAAGATAAAAAGATAGAACCAGAGCCAATTGTAGAACCAGCAGTCACAGAAAAACCAGAACCACAGACTGTAGCTGAGTCAGTAGTGTTTGTTGACGACCAAGGACAGCAATACACTATTGACGAAGAAACAGGCAAGAAAAACTACCTTATTGATCAACAACAGTATGAATTAAACAACAAATCAAGAAAGCAAGCGCATAGAGAAGCAACCCTGAATCAAGTTGGAAAAACAGTAGCTAATATGAAACAAGAAGGCTTATGGCCGTCATCCAATGTACCTACTGAACGCATTGCAGTAAAAGATATTATTAATGCAGATGGAACCGGTGAAATTGAGAAAATGCTCGAAGTCGCAGATGAAGAAACTATACAACAAGTGTATCAAGCATTAACCAAAGAAATTAATATAGGTAAAAAATGAAACGAGACAACAGCAGTTACACTGTAACTAGCCCCGACTTAATGCTGACAGACAATGGCATTAGTATAATGATAATTAGTAATCAAAAAAAGTTTGTTGATGATGTAAAACTACTAATTGAAAAGTGTATTACCAGTAGTATTATATTTTATGTACAACAAACACCAACCAATGAGCAATCTCTCCCTTGGCTCTGGTATGTTAGCCGTTCAGTTGATATTATGATTGTTGATCTAGACACGTGCCAGTGGACTGATATTTTAGCTGCAACTGCAAAAGAGAACGGTTTTGTTGCATTTTACTCTCCCAAAAATAAAAAATTAGATGCAATTCGCTTGTTGAATGTTCAAGCTAAATATCCGATACTACAAAACTGGGAAGAAGTCGAACAAATGATAAAAAAAGAATTTTATGGTCCAGCTGATATCCAATAACCCCTACTGCAACTTTTGTGGAAAAGCAAATGATGAAGTAAGCCAGTTACTGCAAGGCGAATCGCCGCAGATACATATTTGTGATAAATGTGTTGGGTTGAGTCATGACATTCTAGAAAAGAAGCGGCGCCGCCATAGTCGAACTAAAATTATTAATAATATTAAACGAAATATTGGTGGAATATCTCCTCCAAAAATACACGAGCATTTAAACAAATATATAATTGGTCAGGATCATGTTAAAAAAGGTGTAAGCGTAGCAGTATATAACCATTACAAGCGGGTATTATTAAATGATGGTGATGTTGACATACAAAAAAGTAACTTGTTATTATTAGGACCCACAGGCGTAGGTAAAACTTTGATTGCCCAAACTCTAAGTAAAGTACTGGAAGTGCCGTTTGTTATTACTGATGCAACTACTATTACTGAGAGTGGATATGCCGGGGACGATGCTGAGGTACTAATCCAGCGCCTAGTTCAAGCTGCTGATTATAATATTGAAAAAGCACAAATTGGTATTATCTATGTAGACGAGATTGATAAAAAAGCAAAGCGTAACGACATGGTATCACTGAGCAGAGATGTGAGTGGCGAAGGCGTACAGCAAAGTTTACTCAAGTTAATGGAAGGCACTGTGGTAAAGGTACCAAATAAGCCACAAGCTAATCCAGAAACTATAGAAATAAATACCAAGGATATCTTGTTTATTGTAAGTGGAGCATTTGTTGGTTTAGACAATCAGGTAATGCAACGGTTAGGTAAAAGTAAGATTGGATTTACTGACAAATCACTAAGTGAACACCAATGGGAAGAACACCTGGAAACACGAGACTTAGTACAGTACGGATTAATACCAGAATTTGTTGGTAGAATTCCATGTGTAAGTGTATTGCGTGAATTAACTGAAGATGACTTGGTCAAAGTACTAACAGAACCCAAGAATAGCTTAGTAGAACAATATAAAGCTCTATTTGCACTTGACAAATTTAATTTAGAGTTTACAATAGAAAGTGTTAAGGCAGTGGCTAACATTGCGATTAATCAAGGTCTTGGTGCTAGGGGATTACGAAAAATTTTAGACGATGCACTAATGGACACACAGTATAATCTTCCCGACAATCATGCCAGGGGGTTTACTAGTGTGTTAATTACTGACGAAGTGATAAATAAAGGTAAGAAACCACACATGCAAAAAGGCAGTAATATTGAGTAATAAGTATAATAATTCCAAGGATAAAGGCCCAAGGGTTATAGCAAATAGAAACATCACGCAATCAACGATACGTGTCAATTGGGATGATAATAGCGAAATTATGAAGACCACAGAAGCACTTGCTCTTGCTAAACAATTAGAGCTTGACTTGGTTTTGATTGTGGAAAAAGCAGATCCGCCAGTTTGTAAAATAGTGGACCTAAATAAGTATCTTTATGAACAAAAACAAAAGGCTAAAGAATCAAAGAAACGTCAGCGGGAGTCAGCGACAGAACAGAAAGAGATACGATTAGGTATCAACACTGATCTAAATGACTTGAATACCAAAGCGAAACATGCTCAGAAGTTTTTAGAAAAACAAGCCACAGTTACATTAACTGTTATCTTACGTGGCAGGGAGAGAGCAAAGCATCATTTAGCAATAGAAGTATTACATAGATTTGCTAACTTAATTGATGTTGAATTAGAAAATATTAGCAGGGCTGGCAATCGAGTAAGTGCCAAGATAAAAAATAATGTCAAAACATCCTAAATCAGAAAGAGCGGCAGTAGACGTTCGCAATAATAATGTAGATCAGGCAATGCGCCGATTGAAAAAAGTTTTAACCAACGAGGGCATTTTCCAAGAGTTAAGGGATCGTACACAGTTTACGACTAACACTGAGAAACGTCTGAGAGCCGCGGCGGCTGGAAAAGCACGTTGGCGTAAAAAACAAGCTAAGATTAATAATTCTTAACTTGACTATATACGCTCTAGCGTATATTATAGTTTTATACGCTCTAGCGTATAAATAAAACAGGATGCCAGTTAAGCTGGGTCCTAAAAATACATCTTGCTTAAAAGGAGATAAAAGATGAATACATACATGACAAACATGTTCATTGATGCTGTGCAGAATGCCAAGCGTGAATGGATTAAAACTTTCGTTAAAACCGAATCACTAGCAAAGCCTATGAATAACTTTGTTGATGCACAAACAACATACACCAAAGAGCTTGCAAAGACAGCAACTGATATGGGTGATGCAGTTGGTGCAACAGTTGCAGATGCAATCAAAGCAACAGGGGTAACGAAATGAATACAAGATTAACCACACTTGATTTAAATAAAATTACACCGTATGCGGTGGGTTTTGATAAAATCATTACTGATATGTTTCAGTATGCCGAAAATAATGTGGCAAGCACTGGTTATCCACCATACAACATTCGCCAGAATGAAAACAAATTTCAAATTGAAATTGCATTAGCTGGCGTTACCAAAGATGATTTGGATATCACTGCTGAAGGTGGCAAACTAACAATTACACATAATCCACAAGAAGTTGAACAGGCAGGTGAATGGCTACATCGTGGCATTGCACAGCGCAAGTTTAAACGTACATGGACACTGTCAGATGACGTAGTTGTAAACGGAGCCACAATGGAAAATGGCATGCTTTATATTGAACTAGAACGCATTGTTCCAGAAGAGAAAAAAGCAAAGACTATCAAAATTAAATAAGTATAACTAACACAGTGGGGAAATTATTCCCCACTGTAACTAAATGGAAAATATAATGACTCAAGCGGCTAACCAAGAAAACACTGCAATTAAATTAAAAGCACCCAACAAGTATAATATCATTATGCTAAATGATGAATCTACGCCCATGGATTTTGTAGTACAGATTCTAATGGTTATTTACAGACATGATCTGGAAAGAGCTAAAGAAATTATGCTGGAAGTTCACGAAAAAGGACGGTGCATTGTGGGTACATATAGCTTTGAAATCGCAGAACAGAAGAGTACCGAAACTATTACCGAGTCCCGTTCAGCTGGATATCCGTTGGACGTTATTATCGAAGAAAATGAGTAAATGAAAATAGCAATCACGCAACGTGTGATTGACTATCGCAACGGGCCATATGATGCACTTGATCATGGATTTTATTCCATGTTCAAGGATCATACTTTGAGGCCGATTCCAAACAAATTAGATCATTATCGCACAGATTGGATACATGATAGCGATATCGTAGTGTTTACTGGCGGCAATAGTATGATTACTGGAGATTGGCAATATAATCAAGAACGCCTACAGGTAGAGAAACACACTTTAGATTTGGCAAGACTGTACAATAAACCCATACTGGGTATTAGCAGAGGTTGTCAATTCTTAACGACTAGTCTTGGTGGATCAATAGATAAAAATGATCGGCATGCCCGAGATCACATTGTATACTATAAAGACATTACTAAAAATGTATGCAGTAGACATGGTGAAATATTGGGAACTATTCCCCCAGGAGCAACAGTACTTGCCCGAGATCCACAGGGTAATTGCGAAAGTTGGAAATTAGATAATATAGTAACTATGTTATGGCACCCTGAACGGATGATAGATCATTGGATGCCAGACGAGGCATTGTTTTTATTATCTTGACAGCCTAAATTTTTTATGTTATATTAGTCATGCAGCCAAAGAGGAGAGCTGAATGAAAGTTGGATTTACCTGTAGCACATTTGATTTACTACATGCAGGCCACGTACAAATGCTACGTGAAGCAAGAGAGCATTGTGACTATTTAATTTGCGGTTTACAGATGGATCCTAGTCCAGATCGTCCGGAAAAGAATCCTCCAGTACAAAGTATTGTGGAAAGATACACCCAACTTAATGCAATACACTTTGTTGATGAAATTATCCCTTATTCTAGCGAAAAGGATCTAGAAGACATCTTGACAATGTTTAGTATTGATGTTAGAATACTAGGTGAAGAGTATAGAAATAAGGATTTTACTGGAAAAGACATATGTCGAAGCAGAGGAATATCCTTGTACTTCAACAAAAGAGATCATCGTTTTAGCTCAAGCGACTTGAGGCGACGAGTAGCAGAAAGAGAAAAGAATGATTAAAAAGTCTGATCCTACCATCAACGAGCTTAGAAAAATATTTAGAGATGCAGGTCTCGAATACTATGTTAAAAAACAAAAAGGCGGTATTGTAAAAGTTCACTTTGTGGTTACGGAAGAAGAAAATGCTAAAACCTGAAGATATTTCAGAGTGTATTTGGATTAAGGAGAATCCGCAATGACAACACATGCCATGATTGACCTAGAAACATTAGGTGCCCAAAACAATACTGTGGTGCTAACTTTTGGTGGAGTCAAGTTTGACCCTAATAGCATTAGTGAAACATATCAGCATTTTTATCATCGTTTAGAAGTAGATGAGCAAATTGCTCGAGGACGAACAACTGATGAAAGCACGTTGGAATGGTGGGGGCGCCAGGATCCCAAGGTAATGGAAGAAGCGATGGGCGAAGGAAATCGTACTTCTGTGGACCAAGTATTAACTGACCTAACTAGATGGTGCGTAGGTGTTGATGCGATCTGGGCTCAAGGAAGTACCTTTGATATACCCATTATGGAGAACTTATTTAAACAATATGAGAAACACGTTCCTTGGCCTTTCTGGAAGATCCGTGATGCACGAACACTTATGCAAATCATGCCCAGCGATCCACGCAAGGCGATGAATTTTGAAGCACACAACGCACTAGAAGACTGCAAAGTGCAGGCATTGTGTGTACAACAAGTATTACAACAATTGGAGTTAACAGTACGATGAGAATTGAAAATGAAGTTCTACTAGACTACAGTGACGTTCTTATTCGTCCTAAGCGTAGTACACTAGGGTCTCGCAAAGATGTAGATTTGAACCGCAAGTTTAAATTTGTAAATTATGTACCAGACTTCCCAGATAATGTAGAACCAGTACACTACTATGGTACTCCTATTATGGCAAGTAACATGGATGGTGTTGGTACATTTGAACAAGCAGATGCATTAGCAGACATGAATATGTTTACTTGTCTAGTAAAGACATACAGTGTAGAAGAACTGGTTGCGTATTTTAATACTGGTAGTGACCGCTTTAAGCGTACCTCACATGTTGCAGTGAGTGTTGGTATTACTGAACGAGACGAAAAAAAGTTTAGTGATGTTTACGCACAAATTGGTGAAAATCTAAAGTATGTGTGTATCGATGTTGCTAACGGATATAGTGAACGATTTGTTGATTATGTGAAACATTTCCGTGAAACTTATCCACATCTAGTAATTATCGGGGGTAATGTTGTTACCGCAGACCAAACACAGGAGTTAATCTTAAATGGAGCTGATATCGTTAAAGTTGGCATTGGTCCTGGTAGTGTATGCACTACTCGCATACAGACTGGTGTTGGTTATCCTCAACTCTCCGCTGTCATCGAATGTGCAGATGCTGCGCATGGTCTCGGCGGTCATATTATTGCCGATGGTGGTTGCACTTGTCCTGGGGATGTAGCAAAAGCATTTGCTGCTGGCGCTGACTTTGTGATGCTAGGTGGTATGCTTGCCGGTCACGACGAAGGCGGCGGCGAAGTTATTACTAAAAGTTATATTACAAATGAATTTATTGACGGGAATACTCGAAAGTTTGATAAAAAACAGTTTGTGCAGTTTTACGGTATGAGTTCAGATGCGGCAAACACAAAACACTTTGGTGGTTTAAAAGATTATCGCAGTAGCGAAGGACGTGAAGTCCTTGTACCTTATCGAGGCGCAATTGCTGGAACAGTGCAAAATATCTTGGGTGGCATTCGTTCAACTTGTACATATGTTGGTGCAAAAGAATTAAAACAACTAACCAAATGTACAACATTTGTCCGTGTAAATAATCAGTTCAATCGTACATATGAGAGTACAACCACTAAACTATAGATGCATCCATAATATAGATAGTTTATTCATGGTGAATATCGGTTAAATAATAGTAAGAATCTATTTCTTTTTATTTTTTAGGAGATATAACATGGCACAAAAACCATTTATTTCAGACATGGGTATTAGACTAGGCGACTGGTTACTTACTCAAAACTCAGATGGCGATTTAACAGCAGGTCACGTAGCAGTTGATGCAAACAATGCGCAACGAGCATTTAGAGCTGACCACGGCATTAAAATTGGCAACTGGGAAATGTATGCAGACGGTGATGAGCTATCTGTTACAGAAAACAGAGCAATGGCTGGTTCACAGAGACCTTTCATTGCTGATGCAGGTTTTCAGATCAGCGACTGGACATTTACACAAGACACAGACGGCAATATGCTGTTAAGCACAACTGCTATAGTTAGCGTTGGTACAGAAACATCAGGCGATACAGGATCAGGCAATACATTTGAGTGGAGTGATTGGTCAGCATCTACACTAGCATATACATTAGACAATCCAAATCCTTATGGTACAAGTCTTAATGATCGCTTTGGCTATTCAGTTGCAGTCGATGGAGACTATGCTATTGTTTCTGCTATTTATGAAGATGATGCAGGTGGCGGTAATTCAGGTAAAGCATATATCTACAATGTATCAACTAGTTCGTTAGTTCATACATTAGATAACCCTAATGATTTTAGTTCAAGTTCCGAAGATCAATTTGGTAACTCAGTTGCAATATCTGGTAACTATGCTATTGTAGGTGCTAGTAGAGAAGACGATGTAAGTGGTTCTACTTCAGGTAAAGCATACATATTTGATGTAACAACTGGTGCCCTAGTTCATACACTAGACAACCCGAATGTTTATGGAACGAGTACTAGTGATTACTTTGGCATTTCAGTAGCAATATCAGGTGACTATGCTATTGTAGGTGCTTATGCTGAAGACGATGCAGACGGTAGTGCTTCTGGTAAGGCGTATATCTTTGATGTTACTACTGGTGCTTTACTTTATACACTAGATAACCCTACTGCTTATGGTACAAGTGCTGGTGATAGGTTTGGCGGTGCGGTAGCAATATCAGGTAACTACGCTATTGTAGGTGCTGAAATGGAAGATGATGCTGTTGCTTTTGAAAATGATGATGGTGATGAAGAATTTATTGTCGGCTTTGGTAGTGGTAAAGCATACATCTTTGATGTAACAACTGGTGCCCTAGTTCATACACTAGACAACCCGAATGCTCATAGTAACAGTGACGATGATTACTTTGGTAATTCAGTAGCAATATCAGGCGACTATGCTATTGTAGGTGCTTATGCAGAAAGCGATAATGGCGGTGACTATTCAGGCAAAGCATACATCTTTGATGTAACAACTGGTGCGCTAGTTCATACACTAGACAATCCAAATCCTGATGGCTCAAGTCTTGGTGATGAATTTGGACGATTTGTAGCAATATCAGGCGACTATGCAATTGTCTCTGCGACAGGAGAAGATGAGTCGCCGAAAACGCCGACTAATTACAATTCAGGAAAAGTATATATTTACAATGTCACTTCAGGTGCCTTAGTTGAAACATTAGATAATCCAAATGCATATGACACCGAAGTAAATGATAGGTTTGGTCGATCAGTAGCAATATCAGACGGCCGTGCTATTGTTAGTGCATATGATGAAGATGATGCTGGTGGTACTAGTTCAGGTAAAGCATATATCTTTACAGCTGGCTGAGATTTTACGCATAATACTACAACAGTACAGAAATAAAAATAAAAAGGGGGCATCTAATGCTCCCTTTTTCTACCTGCGCAGATCTGCACAGTTGCATAAGATGCATATCGTGTTTGCATGGATAGCAGTAGTAAACACGGATTTTTCGTGTTATATTGATATAAATAAAGGTGTAGAAGGAAACAACGTTTACTTTTACAAGCGACCTCAGCTTAGAAAAAATGAGTGGCAACTGGGAAAGACCGTGGCATGATCCATGCCTTAAAAGAGATTGACGCCTAGAAAAGACTAGGGGTATTGCTTCCCTCAAGCATCCGAAAACAGAATGGAGAACTAAAATGACACTAAACTTTTTTAGTGCGATAACTAATTTTCTTGGCGGACGCAAAGATTCTGCCACTTATCGCACAGACTTAATGACATATGCAAAAACAGAATATCGCAATGATTGGCAATTTGCATACAATTATATGTTAACACACAATGGAAATGGTCCATCATACAGATACACACAAGGGATAAACTAATGATTAAACAACTTCAAGCACTACTAACAAACATTCGTAACACAATGGAATACAACAAGCAAGTACGCGACACTTACAACCAACTTTCAGCACTAAACAATCACGAACTAAATGATATTGGTATCTCACGTGGTGAGATTTATGACATTGCACATAAATCATTCAAGAAGCCAGCTAAAGTGACGGTTAAAGCAGAACAAGTAAAAGTAAATGAAAACTTGAGAGGATTTGTATAATGTTTATGGAAAAATTAAATCTTCGCTTAGAAATTATTGGATACTCACGTGCAATTGGCGCAATGGTAGGACAACCAGGAATTACTGCTGCACATGTTAAAAGCCTATATGAAGCCCGTGCTGTATCAGAAGCAAAGTTACGTGAACTAAAAGCACAAGCTAAAGAACAACGTTTTGGTAAAACAGCAAATGCTTAAATTAATAATTGAATTTTTTGATAAGCTCGCTGTATATAAACGTGCATCTATTCTTGCCGAAGCAGGCGACATTGAAGCAGCCAGAGCTCTTATGCTAGACTAGTATAACAAACACATAAGTGAAAAAAGGGAGCATACTGCTCCCTTTTTCTATGATTGCAGTTAACTATATAGATAAATACTAGTAACATAAGGTGAAGCAAATGAGCAAGTCTGGATTAACTAGAAGCATATACGACCAAATTATATCTGCAGAGTCTCAAGACGAAAAACTTGCAGTGTTGCAGAAGTATAATAAAGAGTCACTCTTTAGGAGGATTGTATTTTTTGCATATAATCCAATGATACAATTTGATATGAATAATTTTCATACTACCAAAACCGGAACACCTCATGGACTCGGTATTAGTAAATTTATGCATATTTTTGATGACATTATCAACAATAATTTAACAATCCAAGAGGCGAACTTTGCATGTCAAATTGCAATGGGACATATCAATAGCACAGAGGCAGATATTTTCAAGGGAATTTTAACTAAAACATTAGACTTGGGTTTGGAAAATGATACTATTAACAAAGCATATGGCGGTATGATTCCAGGATATCCACTACAGCAGGTGGCGATGTTTAATAAAGACTCAGTGAAAAAATTCACATATCCCTGCGTTGTACAGAAAATGTCTTCCGGTATGAGAGTAAATATTGTTGTTAAAGGAGATATTGTGCAGTTTAGAAATAAGCAAGGAGAGATATTTCATGAATTTGATAAATTCGCTTCACAGTTTTCAGCACTCGCACAAAATGGAAATATAGTTTTTGACGGACATGCCGTTGCAATTGATGAAAAAAACAATCCAATTGCAGATCTAGAAGATGAAGAAATACTATCATATGATATTGATTATATCAGATTTATACTCTGGGATAGCATTAGGTTTGACGGATTTGTTGAAGGCGAAGATAGTAGAATTGGATATAACTGGAGATTTAATGGACTAGAACATATGATGTTTTTGTCTGTTGATCAGGTTTCTGATCCAATTTATGGACTACCTCAGCAACGTATTGTTGAAAATCTACAACAAGCAATTGATATATCTGACGAGCTCGGTGATGTTGTGTTAAAAGACTTTAGTGGCACTTGGCGTACTGGTGTAACTAGTTATGAAGTAGCCATCAGTAAATCAAAACTAGACTGACCGAATTTAGTACCATTGATGCTACAACTAGCGCATACTCCCTTGCGTGTTCCTGATGCTAGTCCATGGCGGATACTTGTTAACTTATCACTATTCCAGCAATTGACAAAACCTTCAGTTAGTATATTTCCCATGCTGCCTGCTTGACGATGCCAATCATTACAGCACATGACAATATTTCCGTTCCAATCAATTAACGTTTTGTAGAATGGCAAGTAACATTTATTCTGTATACCAGATCCTCCCATTAAACCTCCACGGTTATTGAAGCCGTATTCAGTTATTAAGTTTTGTGCATTGCCATCGTCATAATGATTTCTTAAACGCCACTCATAAATGTCCTGAAATTCTGACAGCATCTTTTCTTGTCGGTCGTTGTATTGCTGATCCCCATCATAACAATCAACTGTTAATTTATCCAAACCAGCCTTAAACATGGATACAGCGTAATCTATGTGCGTATCAATAAGTCTATCACCGTTAGTGGTAACTTCGATATAAACATTTGCTTGATTTAGTATACTAATAATCTCACGCAATTGTGGATGGGTGTGAGGCTCACCAAATCCAGTAATGTGAATGTCACCATACCAGTCGGTGTTGTTTAATTGTTCTACTAATAATCGAACAGTATCCAAAGACATAAACTTTTTTTCGTTGGGGTAAATTTCTGGGTCAGCTCTCGGGCAAAAGCTACACGTGCGATTGCATAACTCAGTAATATTGAGTTCTATTGTTGCTAGTCCTGGAAGGTTAACACTGTGTATATTTGCAGCATCGTGTCGTTTTTGTCTTGACACAATGTGTTGTTGCGGATTAAAAGATGTCATTTTTACTTTTTGTTTGATATTTTATCAATATAACGAAATCCAATGTGATCGTATAAACCACTAAAGACTTCACGTTTGGCTAATGCACGTATTCTACCACGTAATTTATCATATGTACGCTGGTACCATTTAAATCCAGTTATTATTTTTCCTGAGTAAGTCAGATAATATAATTGTCCAATGTGTTTATAATAACCGAATGGAGGAACAGCGCATATAATGTCATTTGTATTTTGGAAACGATATGCTTTGATAGTTTTAAACTGTTTAGCCCATACACGACAGCCAACTCTTGGCGAACCATATGTGTATAATTGTAAGTCTATTCCCATTAAATGCATTCTACTAGCAAATAATGTTGCCATTGCTGCTCCTAAACTGTGTCCGCAGATAACAAGTTGTTTGTTTGTCCCACCCAACCATTTTACTATAGGGTCATGTATCTTGTCAAGTTCTCCTTTGAACCCACTGTGTACATGCCCCACAGTGTCACTGTCTCTTGGCCATGCCTTTATGTCAGCAATTATATCACTAAATTCAGTAGGCTGCGTTCCTCTAAAAACTACAAATATATAATCGGGAGTTTCAATCCCATAGGCCTGTGCGCCGTCTTGATCAAAAAACTTTAGTTTGGTATGTATGATGACACGTTTAAATAAAAACTTTTTAAATTTTTCCAAGCCATAATAGCTTTCTTCACTTAGTTCAGCGCAAAGTCTTGCTAAATTCCAATCAATCATTTTTCGTCACCGGTAGTTTAACTATTCGTTCCAGTCTTAGATAATGTACTCTTGTGTTTGGTACATATCTCCACACTGTCCCTCTGCCATTGTCAATTTGAAATATAGTTTGGGTGATCCCTATGCTTACGATAATAGCCTTTTCACCATCTAGAAAAACTTGATCACCAGGCTCGAATCCTGGTTTCATTTTCCATCGTATGCCTGCGACTAAATCACCAATAAGATCTTTCATCCAAAGTCCTAGTATACCAGCTAACAGTAATACTAAGTATGGAGTTAAAAATTGTACAATTGTTTCAGCTTCTTTTTCCATAATACTATTTATCCTACGATTATAAATAACACTATGGTTTATAGATTATTTAATAATAGCGAAGTGAATATTGTTTTCCCTCCAGGCACTGGTGGAAATCTATTATGTCAAATAATAAATGATTATCTGGGAATGGAAAGTGATAGTTATTTTCCAATAAGAAATAACGAATGGTCATTGCGCCCAAATAGCCAAGTAGGACTATGTCATTTACATGAGTTTTTTAAATTAAAAGATCAAACAGTTAAAGTATATACTGCAACACGCTATCAAGAAATATTAAATTATTTGCAAGACCGGTTAACTATTATCATACATCCAGATGAATACGCTGGGTTCGTCGACTGCTTGGCACTGGTTAAGAAGTGGCACCGTGATGGCGGCGACACTGACATATATTTGAGAGCCCAACGTGATCGAGGATATCCTAATCACAAATGTCATCTTAAACAAAACCAACATTATAAACATTTTAGTAATCTGTTAACTGGTGAGGTGATAAACATAGACTATAGTGAGCTATTTGTCAAAAAAGAACAATCAGAATGGGACTTGATAGCCCATGCAGTTGGAATATCCACACTATTCCCCCAGTCTTTAGAAAGCTACCACCAAAATAATATTGATTTAATGCTTGACATTGAATAGGCGCAGTAGTATTATTAGGTATATATAAAATCAAGGAGATATTAATGACTAAAATTGGAACTAAGATCCCTGCTATTACATTTAAGACTCGAGTACGTGACGAGTCTGTAGGCGGTGATAACCCTTTCCGTTGGCAGGACGTCACTACCGACGACATGTTCAGCGGTAAAAAAGTGGTAGTGTTTTCACTACCCGGTGCCTTTACGCCCACTTGCTCAACTATGCAAGTACCGGGCTATGAAGCAAATGCCCAAGCGTTTAAAGACAAAGGTGTTGATGACATTTATTGTGTGTCAGTAAACGATTCCTTTGTTATGAACAAATGGGCAGCAACAGTAGTCGAAGGCGGATTGCAGAATGTGAAAGTAATTCCCGACGGCAATGCAGAACTAACTGAAGCACTTGATATGAGTGTTACCTTTAACAATCGTGGCTTTGGTCTACGGTCGTGGCGGTTTGCAATGGTAGTAGAAGATGGTACTATCACAGGTTGGTTCGAGGAGCCAGGTCGTTGTCAAGACAGTGATCCGGATCCAATGGTGAATCAGCACCAGAGACTGTACTAGCAGCAATTTAAAAAATAGTGGAGCCCTCAAGGGCTCCACTACTACTTAATGAGTTTGTAAAAATGTTAAAAACTATACACCAAAATCACTATAATGAGTTATTAGCAGATGACCCTGTGCGTAATCATATTCCCCTTGAGGTTAGGATGCAACCTAATAAGGATAATTTTGTCTTGTTGGATGACAATGAAAAACCCAGAGCAGTGGTGTGTGTCGCATATACCTCTGATGTAGCAACTACTGAACAGGAGTTGCACAATGCTGGAAATAAAGTTGCCATGTTTTACACTGTGTGGAGTTACGACCGTGGCGCTGGCAGAGATATTATTTTTGCGGCAGTAGAAGAAATCAAATTAGCACAGCCCAGTATTAAAAGATTTGTTACTCTTAGTCCTCCCACTGATATGGCACGTAGATTTCATCTAAAAAATGGTGCTATTGAGTTACAAGTGAACGCAGATACCGTTAACTATGAGTACACTCTTCCTACTACTTTGGTATTGTCCAATAGTGGGATGGGAAAAAATTTCTTTGCATTCATGATTAACAAAGATCCGTATGATAGTTTTATAAAGAATGGCGAATATTTTTATGAAAACAAATATTGGAAAAATTATCAACGTGTGGTCAGTGAACATCCGCATAATATTCTAACTAAATTCTTTGACAAAGTTAGCAAGAAAAACTATCAAACACAATTGTTGAGATATAGTAAGCACAAAGTTCTAGTAATAAATGATGGTAAATGGGGAATCTGGGGAGAGTTGTTAATGAACTTCAAGCATGATGCCAATCGAGATTTTTATCAATCAAAAAATCTTCGTGTACCAGATTCAAATACAGTACAACGGATACTAGCTAATATTGCACACCGGCAGTTGAGATCAAGAACAAATAAGCACATGAACATTATGCAGCATTATGCTTCCAAGCATGGCATTGATGTATTGGCTCTTGACTATATTGATTTGATTGTAAAACAAGATACTCGATCCTGGGAGAAGTTTGCTGAGTTTACAAATAGTGATTATACAGTATCCGAATTGGTGAAGCTGGCTGAAGATTATCACAAAACAAACATCAGCATGATAGAAGAAATTTGCCCAGATATACAAGAAAAGCTAAAATACTTGTTGACTTAGGTTATCTTATATAGTATATTGTATATAACAACTGAGGAGAACAGCAATGATTACTAGCCGCCAAATTATTGATATTATACGCAGTGAAATTTCTAAATCCAAAAGCGAAGATGCAAGATTGGCATTGAAAAAGCTTCGTGAGCGTATTGAAATTTTGGAAGAAATTGAATACGTAAATATGAACAAAACTTCTTTGGTTACTGAACGACGTTCAGAATATAAATCCAAAAGTGAACATCTTAAGGAAATTGAAAAAGTTTTCAAATAACTACAAACATGACTCCTTAGCTCAGCTGGATAGAGCAAGTGCCTTCTAAGCACTAGGCCGGGGGTTCGAATCCTCCAGGGGTCGCCAATAAAGGAAGAAACGATGAAGTTTGATGATCTAAAATTTAATGATGTTCCTCATTTAGGAAACAATGCTATTCAAGCAATTGTTAAATTTCAAGATTCTGACTATCGTATGAGCATTGTAAGACATGCTGGTAGCTATGGTTTTGAATTAGAACGATATGAGCTAGGCATCTTTAAAGGAGATACAATGGTATCGTTTCCTCCAGTAACACATTCTGATGATCAAGTAAGAGGGTTTTTAAAACCTCATCAGATAGAAAATTATATTAACAAAATGGCGACAATGTTGGAAACAACACCTAGCCATACTCAAGAATAAATTGCCCGCGTGATGGAATGGTAGACATAACAGACTTAAAATCTGTGGCCTTCATGGCGTGCCGGTTCGAGTCCGGCCGCGGGTACCAAAACAAGGAAGTAAAAAACATATATGGCAAGACTTAAAACATCAGAAGCTGAAAGTAAGGCCGTTAAACAATGGTTGGCAAGGGGAAATAAAATTACTAAATGTCCACCTGGCGCAAAGACAGAAGATGAGGATATTATCTTGAAATGGCAACGTGGAAGACCCAAAGCAGCTGTACAAAAGCGCATTGAGGAAAATCACGAGAAGAAACTAGAAGATTAATTTTTAGGACAGGTGGCCGAGAGGCTTAAGGCACCGGATTACTAATCCGGCGAACCGAAAGGTTCCGTGGGTTCGAATCCCACCCTGTCTGCCAAAATAATACTCCTCTAGCTCAATTGGTTAGAGCAGAGCGCTCATAACGCTTTGGTTGGGGGTTCGAGTCCCTCGGGGAGTACCATAAATACAACTGATGGGCTGGCAAGGTGTGCTATGCTGTTTCGTTAAATCCAGGGCAGGCGGATGAAGCAGAGTGTTCAAGCAGGGTTCGATTCCCTCCCCATCTCCAAGGATAAATAATATTAGCAGTTAATAAAGGAGATATTATTGTGTTTAATCCAATCAATTGGCTAAAAACAAGACTAGATGAACGTACATCATGGGACGGAGCAATGCTCGTTGCTGTCGGTGTATTAATGCTTATCATGCCTCTCGACCTATTTGCATATGCAGCAATCGCATATGGCGCATGGACATTCTGGAAGGCTGAATAATGGAATATAAAATTAAAAACGGATTGCTCTACACTATCCAAGATGGTGGTGATTGGCAACAGGTAGACTTTTATCCAACACCAAACCAAGGTGACAAAATTGAACCAAAGTTTTTGGTAATTCACTATACAGCAGGTAAAAGTAGTGCAAAAGGCACAGCTCAATATTTTCAAAAACCGTCAGCTAAAACATCAGCGCATTTATGCTTGGATACTGATGGCACATGGGCACAGAATGTTGAACTAGATCGCAAAGCATGGCATGCAGGCAAAAGTAGTTGGGCAGGCATGACAAACCTCAATAAACATTCAATTGGTATTGAAGTATGCAATCCAGGTCCGCTTACTAAAACAGCAAACGGAAACTTCAAGGCATGGTGGGGAGAAACAATTAACGACTCCAACATTATTGAAGCACCACACCCCAACAATCCAAACGGGCAAGTTTTTGGGTGGGTTCCCTTTACGCCTGAGCAGGTTAATGCACTTATTGCAGTAGGGCAGGAGATGATGGCAGAGTACACTCTTATGGAAGCAGTGGGCCATGATATGATTGCACCAGGACGCAAAACAGATCCAGGACCATGCATGGATGGACGAGTTTATGATTTGATTAACAACAGTCGTAATGATGTTGATATTGATTGGGTTTGGAAAGTACACAAGGTATCCAACTATCTTAACGGAAGAAGCGGACCAGGTACTAAATTTGATGTCGTAGATAAACTCGCTCTAGATAGTAAAGTTGAAGTCATTCAACGCCAGGGTACTTGGTGGTTTGTGGAGAACGAAACAGGACAAGAGATGTGGGTACACAGTGGATACTTGTTCAAGGCATCAATCGCTAATGACTGATCACTTAAAAAAAGGCAACATGCACAGTGACTCATGGTGTCCTATTCCTTTCAATGCAGTGAGTTTACACCCAACTGGTGCTTTGACTCGTTGTATGATGAGTGAAGAATATATGTCTAATCGTGAAGATTTGGATTGGGATAATCCAAGTTTCCAAAAATTAAGAAAAGACATGCTTCGCGGAGAATGGGATGACGAAGGCTGTATTAACTGTAAGATGAAAGAAGAATCTGGTGTTAGAAGTCAACGCCAGAATTGGCTTTATGGTGATGCAAGAAAAAACTTTTCTGATGATGCATGGGATAATCCCCAAATCACTGACAATACTATTAAGCACCTATTCTTAAACTTCAACAACGTTTGCAACTTTAAGTGTCGTATGTGCAGTCCTAGATACAGTAATAGCTTAATACCTGAGCATCGCTGGTTGCAAGAAAACGATTTTCCATGGCACAAGCATGAGCCAGAAAATCATAAAAATATCAACAATGTTGAAGAATTTTTACTTGCAAACAAACACAAACTAAAAGATGTTGTAAGTATTTGGATCACAGGCGGCGAACCATTTATGGGTGACAGTATTTGGCGTGCAATTGACTTATTGGAAGAATATGCTGATCCGTCAAAGATTCGTATTAGTATTACCACTAACGGCAGTAAAGTTAGTATCAAACAACTTGATAGATTTAAAATATTCAAGAAGCTAAATTTTGATCTTAGTATGGATGCAGTCGGCGACTTGTTTGAGTACATGCGCAGTGATGGTGCTTTTTCATGGAACGACTTTGATAACTTTGTAGAAGAATTGGCATCATATGCAAATGCAGAAAGAAACCATACTTGGTTTTATGTTAGTGTGAACAGCAGCTTCCAGGTATACAACGCAAATAACCTATATGAGTTTTATGAATACGTCAGTAAATACTTCGGGCGCGGACATGTAAATATGCGTGTATTAGTAGGACCTCAACATTTTCAGGCACGTAATTGTCCAGCGAACTTCAAAGAAGTGGCCAAGGAAAATATTCAACGCTTGTTGGAAAATGAAAAAATTGCAGATCCCAATGAACATCGTGTTATTAACGATTGCTTGACAATGCTTGAGCGTGAGCCGGTTGACGTTATGTATGACAGGTTACAGAGATACACTAAAGCCCAAGATCAATATCGAGAAAGATATGTTGATGATTACTTGCCGTTGCTAGCAGAAGGCTTAAAAAACGATGCAGATTGATCTACACACAGAGCCAGGCAAGTGGTTCCATGTAAAAAAAGTCTTCAACCAAGAAGAACAACAAATTATTATGAATCATGTTCCACAAACGCCGATTGATATCAATGGCAATCGTGGAGATGCAAGTTCGATTAGAACATTTGTTACTAAGAATAGCTCAGCTGACATCCGTTCAGTTTTTGAACCATATTTGAATAAAAAAGACTTGTTTACTGATATTACTGGTGTCGACTGTACTCATGGGAAGTTACGTGTTGAACTGGTTGCGGATAATCTGGGAAGTCATCTAGACAAGCACATCGACATACCTGAAAAACTAATCACTTTGCAAATTTATATGGGTGACGGTGAACCAAATTGGGGTACAACAATATACAAGGATTGGGATACACAATTCTATACTGTTCCATTTGTAAACAACACTGGATGGATGACTCACGCAGGCGGCGAAATTATTCATGGTGTTAAGCCTGAAGTTGTTACTGACTTGAGATATAGTGTGATCATTAATTATGTACAGGGCGACTGGAGAGACGCCGACCAACTATGGGATGGTTAATTAATACTTGACATAGTATACTAATTGCTCTAATATAGTACTATAATATTTACTTTGGAGGTATCGTAATGTCTATGCACTTAGTTGGTCCTTATATGACCACAACAAAATACAACAGTAAAAAATCCAATCGTAAAAAAACTGCCAAGCAATTAAAAGCAGAAGCGGATCACGATAAATATCTGCGTAAAATGGGAGTACATCCCGAACAATTAGAATTAAAAGCCAAACGTAATGCACAAGGAAAGCGCCTAGGTATTCATGGTATCCCAGATTATAAGTCAGATAGTCGCAATACCGTGCCAACTAGCGATCAGATTGCAGGACATGGTCCAGCCCGTGAAGGTAACACTTATAGCGGTGAAAGACAGTTGCTTGGCATCGCAACCATGCACAAATCAAACATGGTTCCAATCTTTGCTGATAAAAAAGAAGACGCAAAAGACATTGCGAGTATGAGACGATGACAACCTCGGACCACAAGTGGGCAATACTATTGGAACTTTCTCCTGATGATGTTATATATGTAACAAAGGATAATGGTGGCAGATGTTGGGATTTACAAGTACAAACATATGACACTGTAGATGAAGCCTTAGAAGCTTCAAAAATTTGGAAGAACGCAGTAGTCGTTCCTTTTGATGAGGAAAAAAAATGAAAAATGGAAAAATTACTATACCTGATCGTATCAAAGTATGGTGCACTGATCGTGACCAGGAAGTAGAAGTTGATTTTATTAGTCAACAAAACGGTACAATACGATGTGCTTTTGAAACTATTCCATTAAATTTCCATCGCATCAAGCCTGGTGTTTATGTTGCTAATTTTAGTGGCATGGAGTTTGTGATGAAATTATGAAGCCCAACGAACAATTTAACATATCAGTAGCTGAACTAGCTCTTATTGAAAAGGCACTTCTAAATATGATCTCTATGGCAAGTAACCGTGGAGACTTCGATACTGTACGTGAAATCACTTCCCTTATGGGAAAAATACATAATCAAAAGAATTGGTATGTGCCAAGGGATGGAAGATTCCAAGGCGGCGGATGACTTTAGATTTGCATGGTTATACTGTACATAGTGCTTGGAGAAAGTTTAATCAACATGTCGCTAACTGCTATCATAATGGCAGCAAAAGTACTGTAATTATCACTGGGCATGGACAGATTGGATCTGAACTAGTCGCTTGGGTACACAATAATCAATATACCAAATCATGCTCACGTATGGATCCAAACACTGGCGCATACAAGGTTCTGTTAAATAAAAATAAACTTATCCCCAAAGAAAACAGTCAACCAGTGGACTTAACTGGTCTTTACAAAAAATTCAACAAAAATCATTGACAACCAAAATACTTTGTTATATACTCTTATTAGTAATTAACAAAAGGATGAGTCATGAAATACGTACTCTTAATAATTTTATCACTAACTATATCTGCTTGCCAGACAACGACAGGCGACAGCTCGCCGAAATCGGCACCAATATCATCATTCACTGGTGACAAATACGGCAGAACTACTAGTAGTTATAGTGTGCCGAAAAGGTGGACAAATTTGAGAACACCGCTGATGGATATTGAACTTCCAGATCAATGGCAGTTTATCTCAGATTATCAGAAGTACGATAGTATCACTCGTCAGAACAAGTTTGTTAGACTACGCGGCAAGGCAAACAATCCAGCACGTGGAGTGTGCGAAAGCAAATTCCAAAATTGGAACAAGTATGCCGGAAAAGGCGATTCGCAAATAATTGACTGTTGGACTGACTTGCAACATAGACAGTATCACGGTGATCGTGATATGCTAAAAAATCTTATGCTTTACTGGAGCGACAACAAAAGTATTCGTCATCCACGCTCGTTTCATGGATCATATGAGTATCATGAATTTTGGGCATATTTGATGGAAGCATATGCTATTGAATATCCTAGATTTGATTTCACTCCCAAGCAGCGAGTCCAAGTAGACAAATGGATACAGTCAGAATTAAATAAACTAACACTGGTCAACTTTTCCAGTGACAATCAATCTCGACCACGATGTGTAAAAATTATCAAAACTACATTCGTTGATGATTGTGGTAGCACACGTTTCCGTTACACCTATGCAAAGATGTTGGGCGGACTACTTTTTAGTAACCAAGAGCTTTGGGATGAAGGTATTGATAGTTTGCAATATGTAACCACTATCTTTGATTCCCGTGGAATACATGCTGGTATGGCATCACGTGGTAACCGAGCAATGTCTTACTACAAAGATGTGCCTTATTATATGAGTATGTATGTGGAAATTCTTGATACATTGGGGTATGACTTCCTTAACCATACTATGCCTGAAGGTAAAAAAGTGCATGAGGCATTGCGTATTGCATTTGACAATGTTTGGAATGACGACGCTGGTATATTTTTGGAATACGCAAAGAAGGATATCGGAACTGGCCCAGATAATATTCCTTGGACAGATTTGCTCAAGCCTTGGAAGCAACGTGAAAAAAATACAGCGGGTCCGCAACTGGCAGTCAGGCATTCATTACGCTATTGGAAAAAATATGAGCCAGGATTGGGCAGAGAGTTTGGATATGAGAATGCCTTTGATGGTAGGGTTGGTACTTGGACAACCAAGCACATAACCAAGCCTGGGGAGTACTGGATGATACCAGGTCAAGTTTTTATCGACCTTAATGCAGTATATCGAACTAACCAATAAAAATTATAACCCATTGAAAACGCAGGAAACCTTTCTTGCGTTTTTTCTTGACATCAAGACGTCTTACTGCTATATTATATGAGTAAGTTAAACAAAAGCAAGGAATAACACAATGGCTATGGTAAAAACAGTAGTAGATCAAATTGCACGTATGGACCGCGAAGAGCTTAACCAAGCAATCGAGGCAATCAAGTTGCGCCAAACATACCTTGCTCGTCAAGCATCACGTTCGTTTGTAATAGGTGACACTGTATCATTTACTGGACGTCGTAATGTTAAAGTAACAGGCCGTGTTACCAAAGTTAATCAAAAGACTGTAGTTGTAATGGATAACAGCTCGTCTACACAGTGGAAAGTAACTGCTAGCATGTTAGCACCGGCATAAAAATTAAAAAAAGGCTTGACAACCAAGACGCCTTACTGTATACTAATAATATAAGTTAATAAAGAAGAAAGATGAGAATATGACAGACAAAATTATCCTAACCGACTGTGATGGTGTACTTTGCGATTGGGCAGACACCTTTTTTGATTGGATGTCTTCCAAAGGATACGTTCGTGTCGTAGAAGGCGTTTATGAAATGGATGTAGCATTCGGTATTAGTCGGCCAGAATGCAAAAAGTTAATCCGTGAATTTAACGAAAGTGCTTGGATGGGCTTCCTGCCAGCTTTACGTGATGCACGTAGCGGTGTCGCAAAGCTAGTTGAAGCTGGATACCAGTTTGTGTGTATTACTAGCCTGAGCTTGGATGAAAAGGCTCGTATGTTGCGTATAAGCAACCTAAAGAATCTGTTCGGTAAAAATGTGTTTTTGGATGTTGTTTGTTTGGATACTGGTGCAGATAAAGATGATGCACTGGCTCCATACGAGGGTACTGGAATGTATTGGCTTGAAGACAAGGCTGAGAACGCCGAGTGTGGTCTCAAGCTAGGACTTAAAAGCATTCTTATCGAACATGATCACAACAGCAACTATGTTAACGATGATATTGTGCGAGTAGCCAATTGGGCTGAAATTGTTGACGTTATCGTCAACGATTAAATATCTTCGTCTCCATAAATGTCCAATACTTCTTGAACAGCTGGGTGTCTTTCGACGTCTTTTCTAGCAAATTCTACATAGTCAATCATAGTGCTTTTCTTAGTTGCCAGATGTTTAATAAAATCTTTTAAGCCATTTTGTTCAAATCCTCTGTCATGTTGTGCAAGGTCACCTGTCACTACAATACGTGAATTTTCGCCAATACGTGTAAGCAGCATCTTCATTTGCGAAGGTGTTGCGTTTTGCATTTCGTCTGCTAAAATCCATGAATTCTTGAAAGTTCTACCTCGCATATAAGCAAGTGGCGCAATTTCAATAATATTGTCTGCGATCATACTTTCAATTTGCAGCGGGCTCCAGTACTCTTCAAATACATCAAATATTGGACGAGTCCATGGTGCCATTTTCTCTACTAATGATCCTGGTAGGAAGCCGTGTTGTTCATCAACACTCACAGCTGGTCGTGTAACTACAATTTTATCAATCTCGCCGTTTTTAAGCGCACGGATTGCTGAAAGTACTGCCAATAGTGTTTTACCGGTACCTGCCGGTCCCATAGCAAAAATAATACTTTTACTGTCGTCATCTAATAAGTCAACATACGTTTCTTGTGACAAGTTACGTGGTATAATATTAACTTGACTGTGACGTTGTTTGTAGTTGTTTATCTGAATTACATCAGGCGATCTTCCGCCTTGATGATCTTTTTGATAATGTTCTTGTTTTTTAGTTTTACGAGCTCGTTTAGCCATTTTAACTCCTAGTTTGTAATAACCCTTATGAGCTACTCGCATATGTATTTAACACTTTGGCAAGATAATTAACCTAGCACACAAAGACGCTTGACAAAATAAAAATAACCATTATAATGCTATTAAGCATAAATACGATAAGAGGAATAACATTATGGATCAAATGAAAATTATAGACAAATTGCTGGATAACAGTAATCGTAGTAGTGCTCTTGAAGTATTAATGCAGGTTGAAGGTGTTCTTGACCGTCTCAATGTATATGCTTACGACAATTGGATCGAAGGCGAAGTTGTTGATGGTCCGGATATTGAGCGTTACTGGGTAACAGTAACACTGATGTATCCGTATAAATCTATGCCAGATCCAGATGGTGCTGAAAGACTAACCCGCAAAGGTTGCAAAGTTTATTATGCAAAAGACGAATTAATTACAGCAGCTAAACTAGTAGAGCCTGAAGATCGTGATCCAAATGGCGATGAAAGGCGTATTGGTCAGTCAGCAGCCAAAAAAATTAAAAAGAAAATTTGGCTAGTGACACTTGTTATTCCACGCCAATTTATGGACTCAATTACTGCTGATACTGTTGAGCTTGACAACACTGACGTTAATTTGTCAATTGACCAAGATGCAGTTGATTCAGCTCAAGATGCCGGACTAGGAGACGACGATGCCATCCAATCTTAATGAATCAATATCAAAAAATGATTTGTCCAATCATGTTGATAATATCGCAAGTATTGACCAGTACAAAAGTAAACTGGGTGACGACAAAAATGTTATTGTCGTTGCTATTAAAATTAAAGACCGAAATCCAGCAATGGATTTAAGTCAGTTTTTGGAAACTGGATTAGATTTAATTGATGTAGAGCCTAGCCCAGGTCCAGATGAAGATGGTTTTTACAAGTTGTATATAGAAATTAGTCGTGATAGCAAGTCAGGTAAAAAAATACAACGAATTTTAGATGACGTACAACGTGTGGATAATGCGGTTGAAAACTGGTTGTTTACTTCGTATAATGACAAAAATCCAAAACCTTGGTCACTTGAAGCGTTCAATGCGGCAGTAGAAACTGATGCATATGAGTATGAGATTAAACACAATCCCAAGGCAGAAGAAATTACAGAGAAAAAAGCTATTAGCAATAGACTAAAGTTTTTAAAAGATTATTAATGGCAAAAGAAGATCCAATTGCAATGAAAGGCACTGTTATAGAGTGTCTACCTGGTGCTACATTTAAAGTAGAACTAGAATCTGGAAATGTTATACTTGGTATTATAAGCGGAAAAATCCGTAAAAATAGAATTAAAATATTACAAGGCGATGTCGTTGATGTTGAAATGACACCTTACGATCTTTCCAAAGGACGTATTACTTTTAGGTATAAATGATGTTTAAAATCATGGGAAAATTAAAAGTTTATTTAATTATGTTTGCGGCATTCGCAGCATTTTCCGGTGTTGCATACTGGTATTATCGAGACAGTCAAGCGGCAATTATACAATATGCTGAAAATCAAGCAAGACTTGAAGAAGCGTTACGCTCTCAACAATCAGCAACTATGTCTCTAAAAAGAGATATTGCTATTATGGGGACCACCCTCAATACATTAAATGATGACTTTACCGCTAGTAGACAGCGAGTGCAAGACTTAGAATCTTTACTACAGCGTGGAACTGACGGCCGCTATCTCAATGTAGGTGAACGTGCAATTGAAGACCCAGAATACATTGAAAACGAAATTAACATAGGAACCAATGAAGTATTTTCATGTTTTGAAATACTATCAGGTAATAACACAGATGAAAATGATCCAAAGTATATTAATTGTATCAACACTGTTACTGGTAACGGCGTGCAGCAGTAGACCAGATCAGGTTGTTGTAAACACAAAACCAATAGAAAGAAGTCCGCTTGTTTTGCCACAAGCTGATCAATTTTCTTCACGTAATGTAAAATGGATAGTAGTTACTCCCGATAATGTACAAGAAGTATTTGATAAATTAGAAGCTGAGGGCAGCCCAATAGTAATTTTTGCATTAACTGAGGACGGTTGGGAAAACTTAACGCTCAATATGGCAGATTTGTTAAAGCTAGTACAGCAACAAAAGGCTATCAATATTGCATACGAGGAATATTACCAACAAGATTAACACACATTTAACTAGATAGGTGCCTTCAATAAATAAGTTTAGAAAGAGGCGCACTATGAAAATTGACAAGAATCCTTGGAAACTTTTGGGAATTAAAACATCGGCTACTCTTGATGAAATCAAGGCTGCATACAAAGTAAAAGCATTAAGGTACCACCCAGATAAATTTGGCGGAGATCCTGAAATGTTTATGTTAGTCAAAACAGCATATGAGCAACTTAAAAATAAAACTTATGTTCCGATTGTTCCCAGACAAGATCTAAAGTTAATAAACATACAATTAAGCATATATCAGCAAATACACGGCGTCAATAACGAAATTATTAGTGTGCCAGAAGTAGGTGATATACAATTAAGTATTCCCCCCGGTGCAAAGCTAGGTGACAAGTTTAAAGTCAATGCCCAAGGTAAAAAATATATCTTAAATATACATGAACTTAAAAATAAACACTTTACAAGACACGGTTTTAACTGTATACTGGATTTAGAGTTAGATATTATCGATGCAATGTGCGGCGGAAAAATTGATGTTACAACACCATGTGGTGATACTATACCATTGTCAATCGCACCAGGCACAACTGACAAAAGCCAGTTTGTTATTGAGCAATTTGGTTTACTGGACAGAAAAAAGCACAAGCGAGGCAACTTGCATATAGTAGTACAAGTAAAAATTCCAGCTCTTGCTACTGAAAAACAAAAACAGGAATTCATAACAAGGTTTAAAAAATGACAGATATTGAAAGATTAGTAGTCCAATCTATTGGATTAGCCAAGAAGTTTAATCACGAGTATGTGACAATTGAACATTTGGCATTAGTGGTTCTTGACGAACCGTCAATTAAATCAATGTGCTATGAAGTGGCGGCAGATGCTCAAGGTCTTCAGGAAGCATTAATGTTGTATCTGCATGAAGATTGCAAAGAGCTTGTTTATGATGAAACTGCTGAATCTCAACCACGTAAAACACAAATGCTAGAACGTGTATTCAATCGTGCATTAACACAAGCATTGTTTCAAGGTAAACATGGAATTAACTTATATGATCTAATGTTGAGTATTCTAAGTGAAGAAAATAGTGTAACTGTAAAATTTAGCTACGAAATGGGACTTGATAAGAAAAAAGTTTCATCTTGGATTGTGGATGCCATGTCGCAGACAGCATCTTCTAATTTAAGTGATGGATATGCAAAAAGTCGACAGCCTGCTAAAATTGCTAATGATTCTAAAAAGTCTAATTTACAACGGAACGCTGAAGCATTTCAGACTCTAGCGCAATTTTGTGTTGATATGAATGTAGCTAGCCAGGATTATGAAGATGTAGTTGGTCGTCGCCAAGAATTGCGTGACCTAGTGCAGACACTTGCCCGCAAAAAGAAAAGCAATGCAGTTCTTGTTGGCGGTAGCGGTGTTGGTAAAACAGCAATCGTTGAAGGACTTGCTAAACTTATCGAGGAAGGTAGTGTTCCTGACACCATGAAAGACAAAGTTGTTATGAGTCTTGACATGGCTAAATTAGTTGCAGGCACAAAGTATCGTGGTGACTTTGAGGAACGTATTAAACAACTAGCAGAAGCGTTAGAACAAGTTGAAGATGTTGTGCTTTTTATTGATGAGATTCATATGATCATTGGAGCCGGTAGCACAGGCGGAGGCGGCATGGATGCTGGCAATATGCTGAAGCCTAGCTTGACTAGTGGAAAACTTAAAGTGATTGGTGCAACGACTGACGAAGAATATCGCAAAATGTTTGAAAAGGAAACTGCATTAGCCCGCAGATTTACTAAAATTCAAGTTGATGAACCAAGCAAAGAAGACGCAAGGGAAATTTTACGCAACAGTTTAGCTGGATATGAATCATACCACAATGTTGAGATTCTTCCAGAAGCTGCTGATCTAGCGGTAGATCTAAGTGCTGAATATATTTTTAACAAAAAACTACCAGACAAAGCATTTGATATCTTGGATCGTGCATGTGCATTTAATAAAATACTACCTGAAGAGGAACGTAGTACTGTTATTGACGAGGACGAAGTCCGTATGGAAGTGTCACGTTTGACTGGTATTCCACAAGAACACCTGGGAACGAAATCTTCAGATCCAATTGTTAAAAAGCACACTGAAGTACAAGAGTATTTGAAAAATACAGTGTTTGGACAGGACCAAGCAATTGACAAGGTTACTGATGCAATCACAGTTAGTGTTGCTGGGTTGAAAGATCCAAACCGTCCAGTAGCAAGTTACTTGTTTGCAGGACCGACCGGTGTAGGTAAAACAGAACTCGCCAAGCGCCTTAGCCAAGGTATGGGTATGAAACTTGTACGTTATGATATGGCAGAGTATCAAGAACGCCACACTGTATCAAAATTAATCGGCTCACCTCCTGGATATGTAGGGCATGGTGATGGCAAAGCAGGTGATGGGTTACTTATCAGTAACCTGGAAGATAATCCCAACTGTATACTATTGCTTGATGAAGTTGAAAAGGCACATCCTGATTTGATGAGTGTACTACTAAGTTTGCTAGATGAAGGCACAATTACATCAAGCACAGGCAAAATGGTAAGTGCTAAAAACTCTATTATTATTATGACGAGTAACTTGGGTGCAAAAGATGGTGCAATTAAAAAGGTTGGCTTCAACGAGGAAACGTTTAACCATCGTGCAGTAGATGAAGCGATTAATAATTTCTTTGCTCCTGAGTTTCGTAACCGACTTGATGGAATTGTGAGATTCAATTCACTCAAGCCAGAGAATATGAAACGCATCGTTAAGAAATTCCTAGCACAGCTAGAAGGATACGTACAAGGAAGACACATCTTACTGGATTGGGATCCAGCAGTTATTACTATGTTGGAGACTGAAGGCTATGATCCCGCAATGGGAGCCCGTCCACTAGCACGTTTGATTAATGAAAAGATCAAACTTCCCTTAGCGAAATTTATGTTAGATAATCCGAAATCCTTCACAATCCATATTAAATTGGTTGATGGAGAAATAGCAATTGAAAAAGGTTGAGCACAAGAATTGGAGCCCTGCAACTAAACTATACTATGGAAAGTACCATACTGCGTTTAAAATAGGACCATTTCCGTATCATTCTCCAGCATATATACCTAAGCATTTATCGGGATTTAGAATAGTAAATCACTATGTTTATGGATCCAAAGTAACAAATACGGTATACACCAATAATCATGAAGTAATCGATTATATTCTATCTGATGTATACTTGCGCATGCACGTTCAATCAGTGGTTGGATTGATAAATCAAGATCATTACAATTATTTGCGTGACAAGGATCGTCAGATCATTGTAAGAGAAAAACTCTGGTATGGACAATATAAGCACAAAATGTCGGTATATAAAACATACAAGCATGTTGATACGTCCACTGATGATGCAGAAAGAGCTCTCGAGTTTATAGATGAAACATTTTCTGGTAAAGAAAGCAGAATGAATGGACATTTCGGTGCGCAATATTATAATGTCACGCCATATACCACTGCATCTAGTTGGATAACAATGCCTACAATATTTACAAACAATGAAGCTGGTATGTTTTTATTTAAGATGGGATTCAACGAGAAATTTACTATCAAAATTGAAACCATCGTTTGCCTAAAAGATGTCATAAAAGCATAAATACATATATAATAAAGGAGATGTCACGATGGCGAAAATTAACGAATCTATTATCGTAATTAAGGTCAGTGAACTAGTCAAAGATTCTGATGCAGAAGGCTCACCTATAAGTGAGGAATCAATTGCACAGTTAGAAGCCGTAGTTAAAGAATTATCAGGCGGCAATGCACTAGTTGAGATCGAAAGAATTGACGGTAATCAATAGATGAGCAGATCAAAGATAATTTTAACTAACAAAAATGAAATGTCCTTCAAAGGAGAACCATTTCAGGGTGACGGGTATTATGGGTTTAGCGATGGATTACACACAGTAAGTTTCCATGTTAATAACTTCACTGCCCGTATATATTTGCAAGCAACACTGCTTGAAGAACCAACAGAAGATGATTGGTTTGATATTGAACTACAAACTACTGTTCCTTATCTTGAATTTATACAAGAAACTGGCGCTCGTGGTATAACTGTTGTTGGTAATTTTGTCTGGATTAGAGTAGACGTTGACAGGACTTATGTACCCAATCAAGTATATGACATTTCTGTACACGGCTCAATTGACAAAGCAGTTCTAGTAATATAGGAAAAATAAATCATGGCAATTAGGGGATATTCATCAGGAACACAAGACACTAGTTCAGTTCCAGTAGTTGATGTAACAACGGAATTAAACAATGGAGACATGTTATATTTCGATAAGGAAAAAAACATTTTCCGTGGCGGACCCGGAATTATACTACCAACTAAATTAAGTGAACTGCAAAACGACAGAGAATTTGTTACTGACTATCAATTGCAAGCAGCAATTGGTAACGCTGTACTTAGCAACAGTAACGGCGGCACAGTTGATCTAGGTAACTATGCACAAAAAACATATGTGGATGGACTATTTGCCCAAGCTTCATTAGGTAATCATTTTAGTGGTGATTATAATGACCTAGCTAACAAGCCGACGATCCCAGCTGCATTTAGCGGTGATTATAATGACCTAGCTAACAAGCCGACGATCCCAGCTGCTCCTGACCTAAGTGCATATATCACTTCATCACAACTAAATGGTGCTATACTGAATATACAGCAGTTCAGTGGCGACTATAATGACTTAGCAAACAAACCAACGATTCCAAGTGTTGATGGACTGTCTTCTGTTTCATACGTTGATAGTCAAATTGCAATAGTAAATTCAGCTATTCAAAATGGCGGCGGAAATGTTGACTTGACAGCATATAGCACAACACAGCAAATTAATGCCCTGATCACCAATGCAATAAATGCACAAACACTGTTTAGTGGAAATTATAATGATTTAATCAACAAGCCAACAATGCCTGATATTTCAGAGTTCTTAACTGAAACTCAAATTGATGCTAAACTTGCGGCAGCAGTAACAGGCGGCACAGTTGATCTCAGTTCATATGTTACTGAAAACGAGCTAACAACAGCACTAAGTAACTATCAGCCCAGTATTGACCTAAGTGGCTATGTATCAACAGCACAACTAGCAACCGAAATCTCTAATATCCCACCAACAGACCTAAGCAGCTATGTGACTCAAACTGCCCTGAACACCCAGTTGCTAAACCTTGCGTTCTTTAGTGGAGACTATAATGACTTGGCAAATGCGCCGAGTATTCCAAGTATTAATGGATTATCAACAATTGCTTATGTGGACAGCCAAGTCGCAGCTCTCAATAGTAGTATTGCCAACGTAGCCAGCGGCGGGTCAATTGACTTATCATCTTACAGCACAACAGCACAGATGAATGCTGCTATTTCAGCAGCTTCATTAAATAGTGGATCAGGAAATGTAGACTTAACTGGTTATGCAACTGAAACATTTGTACAGCAACAAATTAGTTCAGCAACACTGGGCGCAATTGCCAACATTAATGATTTGAATGATGTTGCTATTGATGGAACAGAAACAGCCACCCATGCACTAATGTATAATAGCTTTAGTACAATGTGGGAAAATGTTGACTTAACAGAAAACTGGGCAAGTAAAGATTATGTAACGGCGCAATTGCTTTCATTCAGTACTGATGGTACGATTGACTTAGAAGGCTATGCAAGTGAAAGCTGGGTAGAGCAAAAACTAGTAGAACGTGGCTATCACTTTAGCGGCAACTACCACGATCTTGTTAATACTCCGGTACTGTTCAGTGGCGATTATCGTGATTTGGCTAATGCACCTGCTGATAACAGTGATCTGCGTTTAGTATTAAACGGCAGTGATTTACAGCTACAGAATATTGATCCAGAACCAGATACGATTATTAGTTCAATTTCACTGGATGATTTAGGCGAAGCGGTCTCATCATATATCAATTATCATGAAGTTCAAAACTTACCTAATATTTTTAGTGGCGATTACACTGATTTGGTAAACCGCCCTAACTTGTTTAGCGGCAACTACCTTGATTTGGCAAACAAGCCATACATTCCAAGTATCGCAGGATTAGCAACAGAAGATTATGTTGATAACAAGCATGCTGCGCCCAACATCACTGGTGACAGAAACTTTACACACAATGTTGAGTTTAGAGCGGATGTAAAACAAGTTGTAGCTAGTTCAACAACCACAGCACAAAAGCGAGATTTAGTATTTGCAGTGGAAACAACCAATGCAATAGACACTGAAGTATCATTTAATGATGGTACTTTTATTACCTTGGCTGACAATACAACAGCTAAGTTTTCAGCAACCTTTGTTGCAACCAGTGGCACAGCTCACGGCAGTTTCACAATTAGCGGAATTGTACACAAGACGGCAGGAAATCTAGTAGCAATTGGAAACAATAGTTATGAGATTACACAAGATAGCGATTTAAACTGGACTGGTACAGTATCAGTAAATCCAGCATATGATCGTGTTAAAGTTACAGTACAAGGTTCAGAAAACACCACAGTGGACTGGGTTGTTTTTGTAGAATTAACTGAAGTAACTCGCTAATTTTGACAAAAAAAGATAAATAATAGTAGTGCAAAAGCACAGATAATTTAAAGATAAGGAGTCATTAAAATGGCAACACGTAACCCAGCAAACGTAATCGAATTCGGCAAAGTAAACTTTGGCGCACCGATCTCAGTATTCGCAGTAGCAGGCGCCGTAGGCGTAGACACACAAGTAGCACCAGGTGAAGACCTAGAAGCAGCTCTAGAAGCAGCAGCACTTCGTGGCACAGTAGTAGGCTTAGGTGCTGAAGCAGGTGGCGCATTTAACCTATACATGGAAAATGCATCATGGACAGCAGCTGACCTAGAAGACGCAATCCAGGCAACTGGCGGCGTATTTGCAGCAGCAACAGTAACAGACGGTGGCCTATAAGTTTTAGCTTATAAGTAACTTACAAGCCCAGTGTATTAATTTACACTGGGTTTTTTCTTGACTTCAGTATAAATACATATATAATAAAGGAGATCATCATGAAGACGGATCTTAATGAAGATGGAAAAATCAGTTGGTTAGAATCATTTCCTTATTGGTTTGATAGACTACGCTTATTCCCAAGAGCATTTATCAGTGTATACATTTACCTACTGTATGATGTATGTCAATGGTTTATGGCACTTGAAGATCCCAACACACAACAGGCAGGGCTTGTAAGTGTTATTGTTGGCGCCGGCGCCGCATGGTTTGGTTTATATTTAAATAGCAGCAAGGACGAATAAAGATGTATCAGCATCACATACAATTAACAACCTTAGAGAAGTTAGACACCAATACAGCTATGGCTTGGTATGAAACTGTAATCCTATATGGTCCAGAAAATAATATCCAACCGTATTATTCCGGTGATTTAAAGGTAGCTATGGAATATGGTACCAGAGACGATGATGAAATGCCCAACGTCTATACTGTTCCACTACAACGTGATTTAACTACTGATGAAACAATGTTTATTGTTCAAGCATGGGAATATTTGTACAATGGCGATTTTGATATAGAAATTTCAAATCAATATAACGCTGATGCATTTGGTGATTTTGAGAGCAGCATTGAAATCGACGAAGATATTAAAGCGCAAGCTATTAATGACATGGGAAAATGGAGCCACAACCGTTGGGTCGATGCACAAATTTCAGAAGGTTGGAGAGCTGGAAATTATTATAGTAGTAAAGAAAAAACTCACCCAGCTCTTAAAAATTGGGATTTACTGCCAGAGTCTCACAGACGTTCGCCACAGTTTACAAATCAAGACATACTTGAATGGCTACAAAAGAATAAAATAATCTAATGATATTTTTGGAGATTATACTTTCAGTACTATTAATGACTTTATGGTTTTGGATAGTACTTACAGTAGCCAAGCGAACAGTGGGCAAGGAAGCTACTCTAATTCAAATGTTTCTTTTTCTAATTATTTCTGGGCCACTCGGCTGGGCAACAATTTTAATTGTAATAATCTCTTCTGGTGTCGACCGAATATACGAATTTTTAGGTAAGTAATACTAATGTAAATATATGTAAATTAATTCAAACTATTTTATAACCTATTGAAAGCGAAGGATTTTTCCCTTCGCTTTTTTCTTGACTACCAAGACGTCTTACTGTATATTATATGTATAAGTTAAAAGAAAGGATATGCCATGTGGGCAGTTGAAGCAAAAAATTACGGCGAGAACAAAGACTACTTTTATCAGTCCGGCCTTACACGAAGCGAGGCACGTAAGCTACACGGTAAAATGTCTAACAGTGGAAAATGGGCTTCCACCCGTTCGTGGGATAAAGAATGGGAATGGGAGCAGGAACGTGCCGCTGAACGTATCCGTAAATTTGGTGGTAAATTGAGTGTCTGATTTTACTTGACACCAAGACACTTTACTGCTATAGTGAACACAAGAGAGAAAAAGAAAGACAAGAATATGATGTCATTTACAACACAACAATCATATGCAGCGCAAATTAACCAAACATATCACACCGATGAAGATTTGTTTGTAACAGTTGACCAGCGCCTGCAAGAACTTTATGCCAAAGACAGCGACTTGGAAACATTGTTCCGCAGCTTGGCAAAAGGCATGGTATCAGCGATGGGTTATGAAACATATAATGATATGGTTAAAGATATTGTTGGTATGGGAGAGATCCAGTATGTTCCTGTTACGAATATCGATATTAACGATACAATGCAGCGGTGGCCAGATCGCGAAAATTTAATTGATATTGTAAGCGAGTTTAATCCAGACTTTGTTAACCGTATCCGTACTTATTTGGATACCAAGCGTAAAGACGGCGAAACAACTCGACATGTTGCATGGGACGGACAACATACTGCAATTGCATTATACATTATTGGTGTTTATGGTTTTGGTGTCATGCCAGAGCTAGTAACTGTGCCAGTTGACCAATATCCAGGTGATGATCGGGCTGCAATCCGCCGCCGCTTTGTAGAGTTTAACAGCGGACGCACAAGTAAAAAATTGGAAGCAATTGACTTGTACAAGCAATATGTAGCAGGGTTCCGTCATGATGGACTTACTGACTTCTGGAATCAACGTTGTGTAAAACTACAAGAGTACTTTGAGAATTACGGATTCTTTGCTACTAGTGATAAGTTTGGCGACGAACAGCGCCCAGGTGCATGGTCACGTATGACAGAAGTTATGAACCGTAACTTTCCAGTCGAAGTATTTGAGCGTGTGATGTATTTTCACAGTGTCAGCAACAGCACCAATCCTTTTATTGCATTGGAGATTGATAACATGAGCCACTTTGTGCGGCAATGTATGAATGACGGCATTGTAGTTACTGATGAATACTTGGATGAAATGGCTAAGTTGTTGGCAATAATCACAGGCAACACATGGGCAGTTGGTAGCGTAAAGCATCGCAAAGTACAAACTGCATATCAGAATCATGTTGCTATCGAACAAGCGGCAGAGCGTATGACACCTGGCAAAACATATCGTTGTAACCAAACGATAGTGGGCCCAGTATGGATTGCCAAAGCACTTGCAAATGCTGGATTTAGTCAGAAGCTTCCAGTGTTTGATGAACAGTTTAATTTTACCGCAGAGGACTTAGCATAATGTCTATTCGTGAAGCAACAGACCGTATTCGTAAATCAACATCGGAAATGAAATCTGCATTACGTGGAAAGTGCAAAGCACCAGGTTGTACTGATCATTTAACATTGTGGAAGGGGCCTGGTGAGAAAGAATACTGCGACACACATCAGCGCAACTTTGCGACATTTGGTGGTATGGCTACTCCAGCCAAGGTATACAGTCAGCTACGCCAATCAACATGTAATGATTGTGGATGGGATCCTGCATTGTTGCCGCGAGTAAGCAAGTACAAAGAAAGTGATCCCAAAAAATATAACAGTTTGTTACGTGCTGCACTAACAGTAGATCATATTGATGGAAATCATGAAAATAATGAGCCAGAAAACTTGGTAACACTTTGCAGTAATTGCCACAATATCAAGACTATTGAAAACGGCGATAACTTGACACCCAGTAATCAAAATATTTAAATTATTTTACAACCCATTGAAAGCCAAGGATACTTTTATTGGCTTTCTGCTTGACAATAGGACGTCTTAGTGCTATATTATAAGAGTAAGTTAAACGAACGGTTGGAACTCAAAGTAAAAGAACTTTAAATAAGGATGGAAAAATAATGCCAATTAACGCAGACGCAGGTGCTAGCGGAGGCACAGACAACACAGATACAAGTCTAAACGGCGAATACAGAGCCGGGGCTGGCATCTATGTAAATGCTCAAGGGCAGTGGACCAGTCCTGATGGTACTGTTCTAACAGGCAAAGCACTTATGAACGCAGAAGCAAATGCAACTGCAAAATATGGCATTGGTTATCGTAACGACAACTTGTACCTCGAAGCAGTAGCAGAAGCCAAACTTCGTTGCGAAGCAGCAATCAAAGCAGAAATGGAACATGGCAATCATGCAGCAGGAGTAGAACTATACGCCTATGCTGAATTGTACGCTTGGGCTGGTGCCAGCGCAAACGTTGGCAAAGACGGGTGCTGGTTCGAAGGTGGCGCAATTGCAGGTGCAAAAGCAGGTGCCGGTGCTAGAACCTATTATACCAATGATGGACTAATTCCATTTGCAGTAAACAATGATACCTCAGTGAGTGTTGGTACTCAAGTTGGAGCAAAAATTGGTGGCGGTTATCAAGTGCCGGACTGGAACAAAGACAGTAAACCAATTACAGTTGGTGGCGATGTAAACATTGCTTTAATTGCAGGAGTTAAAACAGGCGGCACAGTAACAGTTGATGTTGATCCAGTATATGATATGACTGTAGAACCAGTTATGGGCCTAGTCGATGACACGGTAGATAAAGTAACACCAATAGTAGAACCAATAAAAGAAGTGGTTGCACCAGTAAAAGACGTAGTTGATACTGTTACTAAACCAATTCAAAATGTTACAAAGCCAATTGAAACCATTATTACCAATCCACCAAAAATCAAACCTCCCAAAATAAAAAAGCCAAAGTGGTTATAAAACCTAAAACAATAAATACCTAAAACAGGAGCATACAATGGCAGATCGAACTGTTTTATTGGAACCTTCAATAGCTTGCGAATAGATAATATAAAATTTTTATAAATTAATTTACAACCCATTGAGAAAACGCAGGATTCTTTCTTGCGTTTTTTTCTTGACAACCAAGATGTCTTAGTGTATATTAAATACATAGAAAGATATTCAGGAGAATCTTATGTCAAACAATATGCCAGCCTACATTGTCACTAACCCTTGCTTAACCGGATTGCACACCAGCAAAGTGTTAACAAAACAAGAATATGTGTCTGCCCAAGAAATTTGGGGTAAGCAAGCATTTGTTGTTGCACCTTTTTCAGAATCATTGTATAATACGTTGTATGCGCAATTTACACAGTCAAAAGAATTTATCCACAACTTACTACCTAAAATGAATTCTCCGCAGTTTATTGCTGCTCACCGCAAATTCTATAATAAGGTAATGCAAAATGTTTAATCCTAATATTAGCCGTGTAGGTTTTGCATGCAAGTATATGCATCCAGATCAAACACAAAAGCCCAAGATACTCAAAGAAATCCAAGGCGCATACAGCGAAAAGAGTACAACTATTACTTGGCTTAATCGACAAATTCGCGAAGTAGCTGAACAGAAACTGTGGGATTGCACAGATGCTAACTGGCAGAATGCATATCGACTAATCGAGTATGTGGGCAACTTGCCACAAGGACAGCGCATGGTACGCCTAGGCAGTAACATGATGCCAGCTTACACACATACGGATTGGCGGCATTTTTATCATCGCAATGACGTTCGTGAAATGGCTGCTCGAGGTTGGGCACAGGTAGGCGAACTTGCTCGCAAACAAGACGTCCGTGTTAGTATGCACCCAGGACAATTTACTGTGCTAGCTAGTGACAATCCTGAAATAGTAAATAGAAGTGTAGAGGAGTTTGAATATCATGCGGATATCATCAGGTGGATGGGCTATGGTAAAGACTGGCAAGACTTCAAGTGTAACGTCCACATCTCAGGACGTCAAGGTCCAGCCGGTATCAAAGCCGTCTTACCAAGATTGTCTCCAGAAGCACGAAACTGTATTACTATTGAAAACGACGAAAACGCCTGGGGTTTGGATTCTAGCCTAGAGCTAGAGAAGGATGTTGCACTGGTTGTAGACATCCATCACCACTGGTGTCACAGCAGAGGAGAATATATTGAACCCACAGATGATAGAATTAAACGTGTTATTGATAGCTGGCGTGGTGTTAGGCCTGCTATGCATTATAGTGTTAGTAGAGCAGATCTTCTGGCCGGTCACTCAACGACACAAAAACCAGACTTTGCGGCGCTTGAAGAACAAGGCTTCAAAAAAGGCAAACTAAGAGCCCACAGTGATTATATGTGGAATAGCGCAGTTAACGAGTGGGCGAGTAGCTTCCGTGAAAACTTTGACATTATGGTAGAAGCAAAAGCCAAGAACTTGGCAAGTATTCCGTTTGAAGCTAATGACATTTAAGAAAAAAATATATAATCTTGCTAACAGAAGGTTGATGGAGTAAACATTATGATATACACTGCTGGTCCAGGACATACTTTAAATGAATTAATTAATAGACTAGTGTCTATCTATTATAATGAGTATGATTACATTAAACCAATGTGGCAATTGTATCCAGGCCCATATGGACTTTACGCAAGACACAGCGATGGTTGGGTATTTGGTCACAATAACCTCAACATTGAGCGTTTCTATAATCAGCATATCAGATACCAATTAAAGGAAGATCGACTGGCAGAATTTAAAGAAATGACCAATGGTAAAAAACTTCCACTTTACTTTAATACCACTGATCCCAATAAAATATTAGAGTATTATCCAGATGATATATTTCTTACAGCATGTATAGATTTGACACAGTCTAGTACAAGGCACCACCACTTATTGATGGAGTTTAGTATCGGAGCAGCAGATTCACAGGATTATGCACAAGCTATTGATACACCGAGATTAATCAAGCGTCTGATTAAAAAGAACAACAGTGAAGTTGCACTTATGTCAGAACTAAATGATAGATTTTCGGTTATAGATATTGGCAAATTGCTTAATAAAGATTTTAGTCAGTTAATTGAAGCTATGCGCCCAGAAGTAGATTTGTTTGTTGGAAAGCATAATTTAATTGACACCTGGGAGAAGGAAATTGATGATTATAATTTCATCAACCAATGCAGTCATCCAGAATTACAAGATATTGCAAACATGTCCTGGAATGAGATACTAGCCTTTTAGTATAAATACATATATGAAATTAGATGAGATTTATAAATTACAACGCCTTGCCGGCATCTTAGACAAGGACGGTGAAAAGGTTGAAAAGTCTGACGGCAGCAATATTAGTATTGTTGGTAGTGATAAAGGCAGGATTCAACGTGAGCGTGATATTAAACCAGGCACCGATGAATGGTTTAAATTGTGGTTTAGTAAACCTTATCTAACTGGAGAAAAGCCAGTAAAGGATAAAAAATGAGAATCAATGAAGTAGACCAGCCAGTCACACAGGCACAAATTGACAGTTTAGAAACTGTTCTAGATAGAGTATTTGCTCAAGTGGGCATTGATGTTGAGTTTACAAGACATTTTCTAGATCGAGTAAATGATGAACGTAACGTGAGACAAATCACAATTCAAGAACTGGCAGTTTTATTTAAAAAAGAATTTCAGAAGTATGCAAAGCCTATTGCGCAGATGGGTCCAGACGCACAGGCGGTAATGAAAGATATGTCAAGTGACATTAATCTTCCGTTTGTATTGAACTGGAATAGCGGAAGTGGTATGCTAGAACTAGTTGCTAAAACAGTTATGCGCAAAAAAGACTTCAAGTCGTCTAATAAGGAATTTGCAGTTGAGAATGATAATCAATCTGGTGTTTATAAAGATGAAAAAAATAATGTTGAAATCCATTGGCAACGCTCAAATCATCCCAATGTAGCAAAAGATTATCTAGACATAGAAGCATATCAAAATGGCAAACCTGTGGATATTAATAATCAACAGGCAGATTATTATAGATATTTAATTAATCAGGAAATCAATGAAAACACGATTGCTGAAGATTTTGGATCATTGCCTCCGTTAGCAGAACTAATCATTATGGCAGTTGTAGCAAAGACAAGTGTTGATGTACTAGTTGGTATGTTTAAAGTTGCGCTAAAGACTGGCAAAGGACTAAAAAAACTAAATCAACTACGCAAGAAAGTCAAGTCAACTATTGGCAATACAGGTCAGCGTATTGCTGATTATGCAATTCCACAGAATGAAGATATACCTTCACAACGTGAAAAATTTATGCAAGCGGCGTTAGATGCATTGCATAGATTGGTGACATCAAAAGGCAATAAGCAAAGTATTGGCGGATATGCATTTGATATTTCCCGTGCGTTCAACGGTGTAAACTCCAAAGAGCTTGAAGCAGCTTATAATCAAAAGTTTGTAAATGAGTCAACTAATACATTTAAAAAAATGTTAATGGAAGGCGGCAGTATGCCAGGTGTTGGTGCAATTCATATTGATGAAATTGAACCTACATTGCGTGAGCTAGAAAAATCAGTTGGTGTTGATTTAGTAAACAATGCACTGGGCAGTGTTGGCAAGAGAGAGTTCAGTGGAGACATTGATGTAGCATTAAAGATTGACGCTGACCAGATACCAGAGTTTGTTGAAAAATTAAAAGCTAATCCACTTATTATGGATATTGCAAAAAGCTCTGTGATTATGACCAAAGTTAGAATTGCTAATTATGACGAAGAAAAATCAGATGGACGTCCACGTACTGGCTTTGTACAAGTAGACTTTATGCCTGGAGATCCAGATTGGCTAAAAACATATTATCATAGCCCACACGAAAAAGACAGTAAGTATAAAGGTGTATATCGTAATATAATGATTGCTGCAATTGCTGCTTCTTTTGATATAAACAATAGCCCAGAACAAATTCCGGACGGACGCCCAGAAGTGAGTGAACGCTGGATGTGGAGCCCAACAGATGGGCTAATTCGAGTTAAACGAACTCCAGTACCAAATAAAGCAGGAACAGGCTATACAAAAAAGAACAAAAATGTTATAATTAGTGGACCATTTAAAAGTGCAGAAGAAATTGCACAAACACTTAATTTGGATGGCCCAGAGAGTTTAGATAGTTTTGAAACTCTGTTAGCATCTATTAAAAAAAACTATAGCCCAGAACTACAAACTAAAATCGTTAAATCCTTTATGGATAATGGACAGATCCAAAGCATGGGAATTCCAGACGAATTAAAATAACGAGGACATCATGATAGACCCCGCAAAGTATTGTATCTTTATGAACAATTATTCGTTCATAGATAACGATGGTTATGTAGCAATGTGCTGCAAAAATCTAAAAAATAAACTAACACAATATCATATTAGCGAACATCGACTAATTGACATTTGGAACTCTCCAGAAATGAACGCTGTGAGAGACGAAATGGCTCGTGGTGATGAAGTTTCTGGTTGTTTTAAATGCTATGAGCCTGAAAGAAATGGTGTAAGAAGTTTTAGACAAAAGACCCTTGGTATGATTAATAACAATGTTCCGTTTGAGGATCATAAGATTCATGCACTTGATTTGCGTTTAGGTAATATTTGTAACCTAGCATGTATTATGTGTTTTGCTGGCAACAGTAACCTGCTATATAAGCACCTTCCGGGTATGAGCGATCACTTTGGCTGGAAGGATGGTACATTAGAAAAAGAGCAACACAAATATCATGCTCGTAACTATAAATGGACTGAAGATGAAGGCGCCTGGAATAATATTATCAGCAGTGTTGATAGTTCATTACGTCATGTATATTTGGCCGGTGGCGAACCATTTTATCTGAGAAACTTTCCTGACACTGTAAGACGTCTTGGATCAGTTGCTCCGAGTGCTAAGATTGTTATCAATACTAACGGAACTAGATTATTACGTGATAAAGATTTGCAGGCACTTAGTGACATTAACATCAGGATTAGATTTAGTGTAGATGGATGGGGACTGGCAGATGAATTTACTCGTCAGGAAACAAACTTTGAAGAAAAGCTGGTAATCATGGATCAGTATCACAAACACTTTGGTGTTGGTGTATGGGACATTACTGCAAACGCATTTACTGTTAGACATGTCCCACAATTAGTAGAATATTTACACAATAGATACCCTAGCACAAAAATACAAATGCGCCCTGTGGTAAACAAGACAGAAGTATTAATGGAAAACTTGCCAGAACATATGAAGGCTGATAGTTTAAAATTCTTTGAGGAAAACAAAGCAGGTGTTGAAGGCATTGAGCACGTAATACATGAGATGCGAAAACCTCATAATGCTGATCCCGATAGGAAGAAAAAAGTAAAGCATTTTGTTGACTATTGGGAAAAAGTAGGCAGTGTCAAAATACAAGACTTTGATACTGAACTTTCCGATTGGCTCGGAGCAGATGCCTGATAGCTTTTGTGTAATACCCTGGATACATGCAGCCACTAAAACAAACGGTGACGCCAGGGTTTGTTGCTTAATGAGCAACCATGAAAGCGGCGGACTCACTGGACATAACTGGGCAGTTGATGATGCACAAACAATATTAAACAGTGATATTCATAAGAAAATAAGACTGCAACTACTTTCTGATGAACAACCAGGTGAGTGTAACACTTGCTGGGTTAAAGAACGAGCAGGCGGCGGATCCAGGCGCAAATTTAGCAATCGTGTATTCAGTCATTATACATTGGCAAACGCTCAAGAACAAACACATGCAGACGGAACAATAGACGCAACCCCTGAGTATTGGGATATACGTTTTGGAAATTTATGTAACTTAAAATGTGTAATGTGTGGACCACAAAGTAGTAGCATGTGGTATAAAGATTGGGCTAAGGTATATGATACTGATCATTTTACTGACAGCGGAAAAACAATCTACTTTGATGACAAGCAACAACTAGATCAAACTTACAATTGGTGGCAAAGCCCTGCATTTTGGGATGCACTACAAGAAAATCTACACAGCATAAAACACATTTATCTGGTTGGTGGCGAGCCTACTATTATTGAACAGCATTATGAATTTTTGCAAATGTTAGTAGATGCTGGAGTTAGTAAAAACATTACACTGGAATATGACACAAATCTCACAAATGTACATACTAGAGCTTTAGACTTGTGGACAAACTTTGAGAAGTTATTCCTACGTTTAAGTGTGGATGATTATGGCGAACAAAATGACTATATACGCTATCCAAGTAAATGGAGTATAATAGAACGTAATATATCTACATTGAGAAACAGTATACCTGATTTACGCTTGGAAGTAAGCCTTACTTGGCAAGTATTAAATGCATTTACATTTATAGAGTTGTTAAATTTCTTTAAACATGATGAGGTTAGCATTCGTATACTAAGCTCACCGGAGTTCTTGGACTGTGCTTGGTTACCAGCAACCGCAAAGCAAGATTTAATTACATTGTACGAACAGCATAATGTTCCTGATCACTTAATTAATTACCTAAAAGACACTATTAATGATTATGATGATCGTTCCCACAAGAAATTCTTATCCTTCTGCGATAAACTTGACAATATAAGAAACACTGACTGGCGGACAGTATTTGTAGATTTAACTAAATACATATAAGGAGATCTATTATGAAAATCGTAGAAATCACAGAAGGTGTTGGCAAAATTGTGCAGGGAGTTAATACCACAGTAGAAAAAAAACCTGGGCAAACTGAAAAGGAAGCCAAGAAGTTTTTTGGCGGAAATGGTAAACCCAAGCCTCTGGGCGTTAAAAGTAGTGTACACACACTGTATAATATGGGATTAGCAAATGACTAAAATTGATATTAAACATTACGTTAAAGTATATAAAGAACATGAAGCTCGCAGAGCTAGTACTAATGAAAGAAGCACATATTGGAAAAACTATATGAAGAGCTTACAAGGCACTAGAGCAGAAACTAGTTTTGATATGAATAGGTTTGGCAAATGAAAATAAATGAGATCACTGACACACTAAAACTACCATCTATTAATATAGGTGACGAAGTTCGTGTGGGGAAATTCAAGAACCGTAAAGCGGTTGTAAAAGGTTTTGACAAGGACGAACATAATCATCCTGTGCTGAAAACTACCAAAGGTGATCAAAAATTATTCAAGCCTCGCATTAGTAAGCTAATGAAAGTAGAAGAAGGTTACAAGCTACAATTAGAACGTGACACCGATATGATGGTGTTACACATTACTGATACTGACACTGGTAAGCGCACAGAAGTACGGGGCAAGCCGGGTTATGAAACTAACGGATATGATGCAAACGATAAACTACATCAGTTACTAGATAAGATTGGGCGTAGTGCTAGTGTAAGTGATATGATGAACGGCAATGTTGTAACTATCAATCCTAAGCATCCAACAGGTGCAAGTGCCAAAGCTGCAACAACACAGGCATTTAACGAAGCATTAGACAATCCTTATCCATTCAATCTTAAAGGTCCTAGTGACTCACAAGAGTTTGTAGCAACGGCGCAAACACCAAACGGTGTGCTAAGAATGGACTTTGAAACAATAGACTATGATAACTTTGGTATTG